>ERZ501031.189-NODE-189-length-17009-cov-4.047835_pt1 | contig 17009 bp, 14 predicted proteins | sample MGYA00248843_ERZ501031 | MGnify/ENA primary metagenome ERZ501031 (study PRJEB25958, sample SAMN03398557) | human skin metagenome | study: EMG produced TPA metagenomics assembly of the Human Skin Microbiome Metagenome (human skin metagenome) data set. | reverse complement strand
AGCGTTTCGAAGTCCTTGGGAGATCCGTCCGGCTTCTTGTAGTTGACGGCGGCGTCAAAGCCCAGTTCGCCGAGTACATAGGCGACCTTCTCGTCCGACCCGGCGACGCCGACCACCCGGCAGCCGCGAATCCTGGCGATCTGCCCGACCACCTGCCCGACGGCGCCGGACGCGGCCGATACCAGCACGGTCTGTCCCGGCTGCGGCTCTCCCAGATAAAGCAGCGCGCAATAGGCGGTCATGCCCGGCATGCCAAGGACGCCCAGGTAATGCGACGGCGGCGCCAGATCGCCATTGACCTTGGTCACCCGCTCGCCGGGGACGGCCGCGTATTCCTGCCAGCCGGTATGGGCCAGCACGAGATCGCCCGGCTGGCAGCCGGGATGCTTCGATGCCAAGACGCGCCCGACCGCTTCACCAGCCATGACGCCCCCGATCGCCACCGGCTCGGCATAGGACTTAGCGGCGCTCATCCTTCCCCGCATATAGGGGTCGAGTGACAGGAAGAGGTTGCGGATCAGGACTTCTCCTTCAGCCGGCTCGGGCATGTCGACGCGCTCGATCCGGAAATCGCTCTCGACGGGTGCCCGGTTGACCGGCCGCTCCGCAAGCAGCACGCGGGTATTCTGTCGCTCGGACATGATCGGCTTGTCCTCCCTTTACAAACTGTCGTGGCAAGCAGTCGGATTGCGTTTAAACGAACGCTTGAGCGATAAGTAGCGCCCCTCCTCACCCCCGGCAAGGGATAGAGGCACCATCGAAGGATCGGCAAATCCTGAGGCGAAAAAGAAAAAGCCGCTCGATCGAGCGGCCTTGAGTCTAGGGAGGAAACGCCCGACAAGGGCGTCGCAACATTTCTGTTGCATCGCAAACTTGTGCTTCCTCAGGACTGATTTCAATACGAAAATCGCGATTGCGGATCTGATATCCATAATACGCAGGACGCTGCGGTCAGGAATGGATCGCCGGATCAGAAGCCCTTCACCGTGCCGCGATCCTCCAGAAGCTGTTTCAGCCGCTTGGTCAGCACCTTGGGACTGACGGGTTTGGGCAGGAGGACGGTCATTTCGGTCGCGATCTCCAACTCTCCCGGATATCCCGAAATCACCAGCGCCGGAAGGCCGGGGCGGCGTTCGCGCAGGCGCTCCAGCAGTTCGCGCCCGCCCATGCGCGGCATGGCCAGATCCGTCACAAGGACTTCCGCCGGGTCCTGCTCGTCCACCTCCAGCGCCTCGATACCGTCATGGGCAACGCTGACACGGTGCCCCGCCACTTCCAATGCATCCTGAAACATCAGTGCTATCAGAACTTCGTCCTCGGCCAACAGAATATGCGCCACGCCTACGCTACCCCTCGTGCCGAAAATATGCCGGATCGTTCGGCTTGCGGCCGGTCGATTTCGCCAGGGCGGCGCGGACGCGCTCGGCCAGTTCGATGCGGCGGTAAGGTTTGCTCATGATGTCCATGGATTGCATAGTGTTGGCGTTCTGCAAGACCAGATCGTCGGTATAGCCGGTCGCCAGCAGGACCGGGATTCCAGGGATGCGCTCCCGCACGCGCTCCGCCAGCACCAGTCCGTTCATGCCGCCGGGCATGACCAGATCGGTGAACAGAAGGTCTACCGCCGCATCCTCGCCGTTCAGCAGTTCCATCGCTTCCTCGCCGCTGCCGGCGGTCAGGACGCGATAGCCCAGGCTTCGCAGGTAGTTTTCCGCGAGATGGCTGACGTCGTCGTTGTCCTCCACCAGCAGGATGGTCTGGATCGCCTCCGCCGGCCGGCGTCCCGCCTCCACCGCCGGATCGACCGGGATTTCCTCGGGAGCGGTCCGGCGGGGCGAAACCGCGCGCTGGTCGGAATCGATGGGGAAGATCATGCGGACCGTCGTGCCCCGTCCCGGCGCGCTTTCGATCTCCATCCTGCCATGCGACTGCTGGACGAAACCATGGACCATCGCAAGGCCAAGACCGGTTCCGGGAGTCTTGGTGGTGAAGAACGGTTCGGTCGCCCGCTGGAGAACTTCCGGAGGCATGCCATGGCCTTCGTCATGGATGCAGAGCACCGCATAGTGTCCCGGCGGCAGGTTGTGCGTTCCGCCCTTTTCCCCGCTATTGTCCCCGCCGTTGTCGCTGAGGTTCAGGGTCGCGGTCGCGACCGTCGCCTTGCCGCCCTTCGGCATCGCGTCGCGCGCGTTGATCAGGACATTCAGCAGCGCCATTTCGAGATGCACGGTATCGAGCGTGCAGGATGGCAGCCCCGGCTTGAGGTCCAGCCGGAGGTCCACCTTGCTGCCCAGGGTACGGACCAGCATCTCGCTGAAGTCCACCACCAGCGAGTTGAGGTTGACGCGGCGCGGGTCCAGCCTCTGCTTACGCGCGAAGGTCAGAAGCTGCTGGGTCAGCTTGGCGCCCTGCTCGGCCGCGCGCTCGGCATGCTCGATGCTCCGGCGTAGCAGGGAGTCGCCGCCGGCCCGGCCCGCCGCGATTTCAAGATTGCCGGAGATGACCTGAAGCAGGTTGTTGAAGTCATGCGCCAGTCCAGCCGTCAACTGGCCGATGGCTTCCATCTTCTGGGCCTGCCGGAACGCCTGTTCCGACGTTCGCCGCCGCGTCACGTCCATCTGCGAGGCGAAGAAGTAGAGCAGCTTGCCGGTCTGGTCGAAGATCGGACCAAGGAACAGGGCGTTCCAGAATGGTGACCCGTCACGCTTGTAGTTGAGCAGATCGACCGCGATGGCGCGCTGGTCGCGGACGGCCGAACGGATTTCGTCCACTACGTCGCGGTCGGTCTGCGGCCCCTGGAGGAACCGGCAGTTTCGTCCGATCACCTCGTCCTCGGGGTACTGGGTCAGATCCAGGAACGCCAGATTGGCGAAGACTATGGGATTGTCCGGCTGGTTAGGGTCGGTCACCAGCATCGGCATGCGGGTCATCTCGACGGCCGTGAAGAAGACGCTGCTTCTGTCGTCCAGTCCAGGCCGTGAAATGTAGCCTTCCTTCCAGTGCTTGAGGCCGGGGCCACCCATCGGAGAATAGCTCTGGCGCGCATCCAGTTCGCCGCGAGCGGGCACTCCGGTCGCGGCGGAACCGGCTTCCGCTTCTCCATCCTTCTTCGCGCCGGGCGGCCGTTCGCCGCCCTTGCCCGTATCCTTGGTTCCGTCCGTCATTCCCGACTGCCGCACTTTCGTAATAATCAGGCGTTCATTCGATCGACAACCCCATGCCCAAGGGCGGCAGTCAGTACTCCACCCCAGTACTCCAACCAATGGCAGCAAAGCGATTCGAAGGGGTGGAACACAGGTCTGAAAGCGTTGTTCCACCCGCCTCCGGTAGATTTGTTTCAGATCAAGCCCTCATCTCTGCTGCACCCTCCCGATGCGGGCATAGGTGTAATGTTGTCGCTTTTGGATCATGGCAAGCCCCGGCGGGACATATTTCCTTGCGGGAGGCAATTGATTGCATACATAAGCCGTCAAGCATCCATACAATTGACGAATCGTGGCGGCGGATCATGAAATCGGACCAGGACTTCCTCCCCCTTGGCAAGACCTCTCTCGAACTGGGGGCACGGGGTCTCTGCCCCCGGTGCGGCAAGGGGCACATCTTCAACGGCTTTCTCACGCTGGCCAAACGCTGCGAAGTCTGCGACCTGGACTTTTCCTTTGCCGATCCGGCGGATGGCCCGGCTTTCTTCGCGATGTCGATCGTCAGCTTTCCGATCGTCGGCTTCGCCGCATGGCTGGAGCTGGCCTTCGAAGCCCCGGTCTGGGTCCACCTGCTGACCACGCTGCCGCTGCTGGTGCTCTCCTGTTTGGCCCTGCTGCGCCCTCTCAAGGGCTGGCTGGTCTGCTCGCAGTACATCAACAAAGCCAGGGAAGGCAGCCTGTCGCCGCACGATCAGCCATAAGCGTCGGATTGACAGAACCATACAATGCCTACAATATACCCGCTGCCGGTCCCGTAAGGTTATGGAGACCGGGTCGAAGAGGAGGAATGCCGGGTTGAAGAGTTCGGCGGCGGTGCCCTGGCTTCCGGACCTGGAGCGATCCGGCGGCCCGATCTACCTGTCGCTCGCCGACGCGCTGGGAGCGGCCGTGGCGTCCGGGAGCCTCAAGGCGGGCGATCGCCTGCCGACACACCGGGCGCTGGCTTCGGCGCTGGACCTCGACCTGACGACCGTCACGCGCGCCTATGGCGAAGCGAGGCGCAGGGGGCTGGTCGATGCGGCGGCCGGCCGGGGCACGTTCGTGCGCTAGCCGCCGCCGGGACGGGACGACGACAAACCCGCCGTCGAAGTCGATCTTTCGATGAACCTGCCGCCCCACCCTCCCTCGGCGGCGATCGCGGCACGGCTGTCCCAGACGATGGCCGCGATCCTCCGGCGGTCCGATCTGCCCCAGCTTCTCAGTTATCATCCCAGCGCCGGCGGTCTCGACGACCGGTCGGCGGCGGCGGAATGGCTGTCGCCCCTGATCCCCGGCCTGTCCCACGCCCGCGTGCTGATCGCGGGGGGCGGACAGGCCGCCCTGATGTCCCTGCTGACCACGCTGGTCCCACATGGCGGCACCGTCATCACGGAAGCCTTGACGTATCCGGGCCTGCGGGCGGCGGCATCCCAGTCCGGCATCGCCCTGACGGGACTGGACATGGATGCCGAAGGACTGCTGCCCGATGCGCTGGACGACGCCTGCACCCGGCTGAAGCCGGCGGCGCTCTACACCATCCCCACCATCCAGAACCCGACCACGGCGACCATGCCGCCGGCACGGCGGGCCGCCATCGCCGAAGTGATCCGGCGTCACCGCCTGCCGGTTATCGAAGACGACGCCTACGGCATGCTGCCGGGCGAGGCATCGGCGCCGCTGGCGGCACTGGCGCCGGAACATGTCTGGTACGTCGCGACGCTGTCCAAATGCCTGTTCCCCGCGCTCCGCATCGCCTATGTCGTGGCCCCCGATCAGCGCCGTGCAAACCGTACCCAGGCTGCGCTGCGGGCGACCGTTCAGATGGCGCCGCCGCTATCCGCCGCCGTCGCCACCCGCTGGATATGCTCCGGCACCGCGCACGAGATCGTCGAGGCGGTCCGCCGGGAAGCACGGGCGAGGCAAGCTCTGGCGCGGCGGCTGCTTCCCGCCAATGCGATCGACGCCCATCCCGAGGGGCACCACGTCTGGCTGCGCCTTCCCCCCGTCTGGAACGCCGCCGCCTTCACCGACCGCATCCGCCGGTCCGGTCTGGCGGTGGTGCCGGGCAGCGCCTTTGCCGTCACGCCATCAGGTCCGGACCGCCAGGGAGAACCGCACCGGCTGGGAGAAAATGCACTGCGCGTATCGCTGGGCGCCGCCCGAAACCTCGATGCGCTCGAAGGAGCGCTGACCCGGATCGCCGCGGCACTGAACGAGGACAACGACACGCCGCCCGAGATCGTTTGACTGAAGCCGCAGTTGCCCACTGCATGGTGCGCTACGTCGTCTTGGCGCTCCGGCTGGCGTTCCTGGTGAGTTCGGGACGCCGTTCGATGGAGCCGCAGGGAATATGGGCGACGGCGGTCGTCCCTTTCCCAGGGACGCTTTCCAGGACCAGGGAACCGCCGTGGGCCTCCATGAACTTGAGGGCGAGCGGCAGCCCCAACCCGGTTCCGGAATGCCGGCGGCTCAGGACGCTATCTACTTGGGCGAAAGGCTCCATGGCTTTTTCAAGTTCGGCCGGGGTCATGCCGATCCCCGTATCGGCCACCGTCAGATCGATCCCGGCGTCGGGATGCCGCCGTGCCGATATATGGACCGACCCGCCTGGGGGAGTGAACTTGATGGCGTTGGACAGCAGATTCAGCAATACCTGACGAATGCGCAGGGGATCGGCGGTGCAGATCATAGGCTCCCGGACCAAGCTTTCGACGGTGATGCTCTCGGCTTCGGCGCTGTTCCGGACGATTTTGACGCAACTGCTCGCGATCTCCATCAGGTCGACCTGCTCCTGATGAAGCTTGAGCTGGCTGGCCTCTGCTTTGGCCATGTCAAGAATATCGTTGATGATCGTCAGCAGATGCTGGCCGCTCAGCAGAATATCCAGCGCGTATTCCCGGTAGCGGTCCGAAACCGGCCCAATCACGCATCCATGTATTATTTCCGAAAAGCCGATCACCGCATTGAGCGGTGTCCGGAGTTCATGACTCATGTTAGCCAGGAACTCGGATTTGGCCTTATTGGCCCGCTCCGCCGACTCGCGCGCCTGCTGGGCGTTGACGAAAAGATCGTCCAGCCGGACGAGCAGTCCGTCGAAGGCGCGGGCAAGCGCTCCGATCTCGTCTCCCCGTGCCAGCAGGCGTGGCGCGTCCAGCCGTTTGGGAGAGTCGATCGCCTGCACCTTGGCCGTAAGCCGCCTGATCGGACGCAGCACCAGCGACTGCATGAAAAGGGAGATGATGACGATAGCGGCAAGCCACGTCGCTATCAGGGCGGCTATCGTCAGGTTGGTCGTGCGCTGACCCAGGTCCGCGATCTCTTGTCCCATGAAAATGCGGAAGCGCAGGACCGGATGGCCGTGCAGGTCGGCAAGGACCCTGGTCGCGACGATCCCGCTTCCAGTCCGCAGGAGGCTCTCGCCGGGCGATGTCTCCGTTTCCTGGACGTAGGTGACCTCGAGCGGCAACTGAAGCTGGTCGCGGATCGCATTCTCCGACGGCTGCGCGAACTTGCGGCCCCATATCAAGGCACCTCGCACAGGCCCCTGCCGATCCATCGTCTGGATCGTGCGCGACGCCACCAGCATCGGCCCGTTGTCGCTGCGAACGAAACCTTGATAATCATGCGGCGCGGCATCGGACGGAAAGTCCGACAGATATCCCTGATCGATCGGTGATTTCAGTTCCCCCTGGTCCACCACGGTTTCATAAACCCGGTCCCCCTGGGCATCGATGACGATCATGAAGTCGACGTTGAGGTCTCTCAGCACTGCGGCGGTGATGTTGATCGTCGGGAAGCTTGCATTGGAGCCTTCGGCAAAGGCCGCCATCTCGTCCCATTTGGCCCAGTCGTTGACGGCCCGTCCGAGAATCGCCGCTTCTCCTTGAAGCATCCGGTCCAGCCTCTGTGTATTGCGCGAGGCTTCCCGCATTTCCAGCGCGTCGAAACTTGGCAAAATGGTGAGATTCAGAACACCGATGCTTGCTAAAGCCATAGCCATGGCTGCCGCAAGCATGATGAGCGACATTCTTGCTCTCAACGTCATTTGCGCTGCTATCGGCTTTCCTGAGCGGCTTGCTTACATATTCCCGTATACTTGAATCTATGCATAACTAATTAAAAAGTTCTGAAGCGGCTGGTCGGGACCGGCGCCGAAGCCTCCATCTCCATCAGGAACTCCAGCATCGCGGCGGTGACGAAACCGGGCTGCTCGACATTGGACAGGTGCGCCGCATCGGGCACCACGGTCAGCCGCGTACCGGGCACCCGCTCCCGGATCTCTTCGGAACAAGCCGGCGGCGTGCCGCTGTCGTTCTCTCCCGGCAGCAGCAGCACCGGCGTATCGATGGCCGACAGGCTCTCGATCACCACCACGATCAGCAGCAGACCCCAGGCGCTGTCCCGGAACGCGTCCAGCCGCTGCTTCAGGTTCGCCTTCGGCAGACGCGGATAATCGCCTTGGCGCGCCCTGTACCACGTGACCAGCCCCAGCAGTGCCGCCAGCATCAGTCCCGGCAAGATACCAGCCATGAAGAGCCGGCCGACCGACGTGTTGGTGGAGACCGAATACATCACCATGACGATGCTGGGCGGGATCAGGATACCAAGCGCGCCCGATGTCGTGACGACCCCGGTCCCGAAGCGCTTCGGGAAGCCCTGGGCCGCCATAGCCGGCAGGATGATCGACCCGGCCGCCACGACCGTCGCCGGACTCGACCCGGAAACGGCGGCGAACAGCGCGCAGGCCAGGACACTGGCCAGCCCGAGTCCGCCGTGCCAGTGGCCGACCATCGACGTCGCGAACCGGATCATCCGGCGGGCGACCCCGCCATGGGTCAGGAAGTTGCCGGCCAGGATGAAGAACGGGACCGCCATGATCTCGAACTTCTCGATCCCGGTGAACAGCTTCAGCGCGACGCTCTCGATCGGGACGTCGGTCATGGTGAACAGGAACGTCAGCACCGTCAGCCCGAGCGAGATCGAGATCGGCATGCCGGTCAGCATCAGCGCGAGCAGCAGACCGAAGATGAGGAGGGCGCTCATGGCGACACCGGCCCAGCCAGGGGCTCGATCCCCGCGGCATGGCCGTGGTCACAAGCATAGCGATGGACGACGGCGGCGAAGACGACCAGGGTCGCCGCGCCCATCAGGGTGGCGATCATTGTTTCCTCAAGACGGTCCAGCAATCGGCCCAGCAATCCCAGGCTCATCGATTGGCATCCGTTTCCCCGCGGATCGCCGTCACCAGATCCTTGCCGACACGGGATTCCATCTCGGTCTGGACCGGCTCCAGCACCTTCCGCCACTCCGCGCGCTCGGCGGCGGTCAGGTCGTGAACCTCTGTCAGGCCGGAAGCCCGGATCGCGGCGAGCGCGTCGTCGTTCTCCTTCTGCGCGATCTGGTTGGCGAACACGGTGGTTTCCCGCATCGCCTGCTCGAGCTGGGCACGGATATCGGGGGGCAGTCCGTCCCAGAAAGCCTTGTTCACGATCACGGCGTAGCCGATATAGCCGTGGTTGGTCAGCGTCGCGTGGCGCTGAACCTCGTGGAACTTCAGCGTGTACATGTTGGACCAGACGTTCTCGGTCCCATCGACGACGCCGGTCTGCAAGGCCTGATAGACCTCCGACATCGCCGTCACCTGCGGGTTGGCCTTCAGCGCCCGCATATCGCCGTGCAGTACGCGCGACGACTGGATGCGCATCTTGAGGCCCCGGACGTCTTCCGGCTTCAGCAGCGGCTTGTTGGCGCTGATGTTCTTGAAGCCGTTGTCCCAATAGGCCAGCCCGATGATTCCGTGCGGCTCCAGCCTCTTCAGGATTTCCGCGCCGATCGGCCCCTCGGTCACCCGGTGCAGCGCATCCCGCGAGGGAAACATGAACGGCAGGTCGAAGACCTCGAATTCCGGCACGCCGAGCGGGCCGAACTTGGACGAGGTCGGGGCCAGCATCTGCACGGCGCCGAGCTGGAGCGCCTCGACCTCCTCCTTGTCCTTGTAGAGCTGGGAGTTGGGATAGACCTCGACCCGCACCCTGCCGCCGGTCCGCTCTGCGGCGAGTTCCCGGAAACGCTCCGCCGCCTTGCCTTTCGGCGTATCGGCCGCCACGACATGGCTGAACTTTATGACGATGGGATTTCCGGCGGAACCTGCGGGGACCTGCTGCGCCGACGAGGCGGCGGTAAACGACAGGAGGCAGGCTGCTGTCAGCACCAGGGCCTTGAAACGTTTCATGGATAATCCTTCGATCGTCATTCGCGCGAGTGGCAGCCGAATAAACGGGACCGGCCGCCACCCATCCGGTGATCGAAGATTATCGGAGCAACCTATTTACAATAAATACATTTGTTCCCTTTATTGATGCAATAAACGCATAATTTACTCGCGTCTGCACATTAGAATACAATAACCACCACTCAAACGATTTTTTTATGAAAAAAATCTCGTTTCAGTTGACCACTAAAAGGAAGACCTCAGAAGTCCAGTGCGTCACGCAAGCGCTTCACCTGGGCATCCAGTTCGGCCGGATCGTACGGCTCCGCGATCCCGCTGCCCCATACCGGGTTCGGCCAAGCCGGATCGTCGCGGCGGCGAGCGACGATGTGGACGTGCAGTTGCGGCACGACATTGCCGATGGCCGCCACGTTCAACTTGTCCGGGCGGAACAGCGTCTCGAGCGTAGCGGAGACTTGGGCGACCTCCTCCATCAGCAAAGCCCGGTCGGAGGTCGGCAGATGATGGATTTCAGTCACGTCCAGCCGCGCCGGAACCAGGATCAGCCACGGCCATATGCGGTTGTTCATGCACAGCACCTGACACAGGGTCAGCGGGCGCACCAGCACCGTATCGCCGGCAAGCCTTTCGTTCAATTTAAACATAACCCAATATTCCTCCCCCACCCCTTCGTTGCATGGAATTAACCGCGTATACCCGGTGTTTGTCGCGTGATTTCTTCGAAATGAACAGGCACCAGAACGAGGGTTCGGCGAGCCGTCGGCAAGACGGGCATTTTAGATGAAATGCCACATCGCGCCTTTTCGATGCGCTGTGGAATCAACGAAAACCAGGGCTCAGGGACTCCATCGCCGCAGGGCGGTATGGGTTCGCGCGGTCGGGTACAATAGGTCAACGACACTGTCCCAAGGCGGCGCCGCGCCACTTGCCGGCGATTGCGAAAAATAAAAAGGAAGTCGTCAAGACATGCGCAAGTCAGCCGTGATGGTCCTTTTCCTCGTCATGCTCGGCAATTTCGGCGCCTGGGCTTTCGCCAATCGTCCCGCTAGCGAGCGCCCCTGGGCCGGCCAGATCAACGGCGTGGCCTTGAGCCCTTATCAGGCCGACCAGAACCCGATCGAGGGCAGACATCCCGGCCCCGACGACATAGAGCGCGACATGGCCACGCTGGAAGGTCACGTCAAGAGCGTCCGAAGCTACAGCTCGCTCAACGGCGCCGACCTGATCCCCAATGCTGCCCGCCGCCACGGCCTCAGCGTCACGCAGGGCGCTTGGATTCAGGGTGTCCCGGAGGACGAGGCCGAGATCGCCAGCTTGGTCCGCCTGACCCGGCAAAACCCGAACATCCGCCGCGTGCTGGTCGGCAACGAAGCGATCCTCCGCACCGACGTCACCGTGCCCGAGCAGATCGCCAACATCCAGCGGGTGAAGCGGCAGGTCAACGTCCCCGTCTCCACGGCCGAGCCATGGCACGTCTGGCTCGACCATCCGGAACTGGCGGCGGCGGTCGATTACATCACCGTCCACATCCTGCCCTACTGGGAAGGCGTCCCGGCGGAGGGTGCCGTCGATTACGCGATGTTCCGCTACAACGAGCTTCGCCGGAAATATCCGGACAAGCACATCCTGATCGGGGAGATCGGCTGGCCCAGCGACGGCCCCTGGCGGCGCGGCGCCGAAGCATCCCAGGTCAATCAGGCGAAGTTCCTGCGGAGCTTCTTCAACGTCGCGGCTCGCGAACGGCTCGACTACTATATCATGGAGGCCTTCGACCAGCCGTGGAAGCGGACGCTGGAAGGGACGGCGGGCGCCGCCTGGGGCATGTGGGACGCCATGCGCCAGCCCAAGTTCCCGCTGTCCGGCGGCATTCTGGAGGTACCGGACTGGCCGGCGCTCTGCGCCACCGCGATCGCCAGCGCCTTCCTGCCGATGGTCTGGTTCGTCTTCCGCCGCAACGACCTGAAGCCGTGCGGCCAGTTCTTCTACGCGGCGCTGATCCAGGCCTCGGCCTCCGTCCTGGTGTGGACGGGCGCTTCCGCCATGACCTTGGGCATGGCGCTGACGACCGAGATCGCCTGGGCCGTGCTGCTGGCCTGCCAGGTCGTGCTGCTGGCGGTCATGCTGTTCGACGGGCTGGAACTGACCGAAGTGGTCTGGACCAACCGTTGGTTGCGCCGCTTCACGCCGTCCAGGGCGGCTCCCCGGTCCGACGCGCCCAAGGTGTCGATCCATGTGCCGTGCTACAACGAGCCGCCACACATGGTCATGCAGACCCTCGACGCACTGGCGAAGCTCGACTATCCGAACTTCGAAGTCCTCATCATCGACAACAACACGCGGGACGAGGCGGTCTGGCGGCCGGTCGAAGCCTTCTGCCGTCAGCTGGGCGAGCGGTTCCGCTTCTTCCATCTGCCGAAATGGCCGGGCTACAAGGCCGGCGCGCTGAACTTCGGCCTGGACAACACCGCTGCCGACGCCGAAATCGTCGCCGTGATCGACAGCGACTATCAGGTGACGCCGGACTGGCTGTCGGCGACCGTCCCCTATTTCGAACGCGCCGAGGTCGGCTTCGTCCAGTCGCCGCAGGATTATCGCGATTGGAGCGGCGATACATTCCAAGCTATGTGCAACTGGGAATACCAGGGCTTCTTCAAGATCGGCATGATCCAGCGGAACGAGCGCAATGCGATCATCCAGCACGGCACCATGACGCTGATCCGCAAATCGGCGCTGATCGAGGTCGGCCGCTGGGGCGAGTGGTGCATCACCGAGGACGCCGAACTGGGCCTCCGCCTGTTCGAGGCCGGCTATGAGGCGGTCTACATGCCTGACAGCTTCGGCCAGGGCCTCGTCCCCGACAGCTTCGCCGCCTACAAGACCCAGCGGTTCCGCTGGGCCTATGGCGCGGCACAGATCCTCAAACGCCACTGGCGGCAGATGCTGCCGGGCAGCAGGACGCTGACTCCTGCCCAGCGCTATCATTTCCTGACGGGCTGGCTGCCCTGGTTCGCCGATGCGGCGAACCTGATCTTCGCGGCGGCGGCAATCTTCTGGTCGCTCGGCCTGCTGGCCCTCCCGAAATACTTCGAGTTCCCGCCGACCGTCTTCATGATACCGACCCTGTCGGTCTTCGCCTTCAAGATCGTTTGCAGCCTCTGGCTCTACGAGGAGCGGGTGCGCTGCTCCTGGGTCCAGAAAGTCGGCGCCGCCGTGGCCGGAATGGCGCTGACCCACACCGTCGGGCGCGCGATCTGGCAGGGAGTATTCACGTCCGGGCGGCCTTTCGTTCGCACTCCCAAATGCGAGAACCAGCCCGCCATCGTCCAGGGACTCCTCCACGCGCGGGAGGAGATCGGACTGATGCTGGGGCTATGGGGTGCTGCGCTTGCGATCGTCATCGTCTTCGGCCACGAGAACCGGGACGCTTTCCTGTGGGCGGGACTGCTGGCGGTGCAGTCGCTGCCCTATCTGGCGGCGCTGGCGACCTCGATGATCAACGTGATGCCGGCCTTGCGGCTCGGCCGCCGCACCGCCAAGGCGACGGCGCAGGCCGGTTCGCAAGTCGGCTCCCCAGTCGGCCCCCAGGTCGCGGAGGTCGAAGCAGGCGGCTAAGGCCTATGCCGCGTTTTCGATCTCCGCCATCCGGGCGGCTTCGGCGCATAGCCTGGCGACGCACGCCTTCAGGCTGCTGCGCCAAGGCGGCGCGGTGATGCCGTAGACATCCGCCATTCGCTGGCAATTCAGCACGGAATTGGCGGGGCGAACCGCCGGCGTCGGGTAATCGACCGTCGAGATCGGCCGCAGCCCCGGCATTCCTCCGTTATGGGCGCTGGCCTGGGAAAAGACCTCGTATGCCAGACCGAACCATGTCGTCCAGCCGGTCCCGCAGAAGTGGAAGGTGCCGAACAGCTCACTTCCACCCTTTGCCCCACCTTCGGCGGGCGCCGCGAGTATCCGCGCCGCCATGGCGATCAGGGCGTCGGCGATATCGGCCGCGGCCGTCGGGGAACCGTACTGGTCGTCCACGATGCCCAGCTCCGGCCGCGCTTCTCCCATCCGCAGCATGGTGCGGACGAAGTTCTGGCCGTGCGGTCCATAGATCCAGGAGGTCCGGACGATGGCATGGCGAGACGCCGCCGCGCGCACCGCGTTCTCGCCGGCGGCCTTGCTGACGCCATAGGCGCTCAGCGGATTGACCGGGTCGCTTTCGCGGTAGGCGTGACCGGCGGCCTTGCCGTCGAAGACATAGTCGGTGGAGATGTGGATCAGCGGGATATCCGCCCGCGCACAGGCCCGCGCGACATGGGCGGCCCCGTCGCGGTTGACCGCGAAGGCAAGTTCCGGTTCGCTTTCCGCCCGGTCCACGGCGGTATAGGCGGCGGCGTTGACGACCAGATCCGGACCGGTCGCGGCGACGATGCTCTCGACCGCGCCGGCGTCGGTGATATCGGCCTCGGCGCGGCCCACCGTCCGCACGGTCCAGCCGGCGGGGAGTACGGCTTCGCGCAGCGCCGTGGCGACCTGCCCGCTGTGGCCGAATACCAGGATCAGGCGTCCGGTCGTGATGGTTCCGTCAGTCTTCATTATGATGCCACGACCTCCAGTCGGCGGGCGAAATCGGCGGCGCCAAGTCCAAGGCGCTGTCCCCCGTAGATCGAGGAGCGCAGCGGCTGCCACCATGTCTGGTTCGTCAGGTACCATTCGATCGTCCGGCGCAGGCCGGTCTCGAACGTCACCGAGGGCTCCCAGCCCAATTCGTTCTTTATCTTCGTAGCGTCGATCGCGTAGCGCCGGTCATGGCCGGGACGGTCGGCGACATGGGCGATCAATTCGCGGCGCGGGCGCTTGACCGGCAGCATGGCATCGAGCGTGTCGCAGATGGTCAGCACGACGCCGATGTTGCTGTGCTCGGCATTGCCGCCGACATTGTATTTCTCGCCGACCCGTCCCGCCGTCAGGATGCGGACCAGCGCGGTCGCGTGGTCTTCGACGAACAGCCAGTCGCGGACATTGGCGCCGGCGCCGTAGACCGGCAGCGGCTTGCCTTCCAGCGCGTTGACGATCATCAGCGGGATCAGCTTCTCCGGAAACTGATAGGGTCCGTAGTTGTTCGAGCAGTTGCTGATGACAACCGGCAGGCCATGGGTGTGATGCCACGCCTGGACGAGATGGTCCGCCGAAGCCTTGCTGGCCGAATAGGGAGAGCTTGGCGCATAGGGCGTCGTTTCCGTGAACTTGCCGGTCTCCCCCAGGGAGCCGTACACCTCGTCGGTCGAGATGTGGTGAAAGCGGAACCCCGCACGCCGTTCCCCGGTCAGTCCGGCCCAATACTGGCGAGCCGCCTCCAGCATCACATAGGTGCCGACCACGTTGGTTTCGATGAACACGCCGGGGATCTCGATCGACCGGTCGACATGGCTTTCGGCCGCCAGATGCATGACGGCGTCGGGCTGATGGTCGCGGAAAACGCGCTCCACCTCCGCCCGGTTGCAGATATCGACCTTTTCGAAGACGGCCCGATGCCCATCCACGACAGGCGTCAGCGTATCGGGGTGTGCCGCATAGGTCATCTTGTCCAGGCAAATGATCGACGCGTTGGTGTCGCGCAGCAGATGGCGGCAAACCGCCGAACCGATGAAACCGGCCGCTCCCGTGATGACGATCTTCATCGCACAGTCCCCACTTTCTGCTATCGCACGGTTTCCAGATTGTCAGAGCCTGTTTGACTTGGCGGCCAAGAAACAGAGGGTCCCGGCGTCAAGATCCGATGCCAAGCGCAGTGTGTTGAGCCATGGGCCCAACCTGCGAGGTTGCGGCATCGAAGGCCTCTCCAACTCGCCAGCCCGTAGGTTGGGCCCATTGCCCAACATCTCGTCGGCAAATGGCCGAACTACCGGAACGGAACACTTAGATCTCCAAGTCAAACAAGCTCTCAGTCGGAGCATATTTCAACAAAATCAAGACTTCAGCATCGGTTTTTTATCCAATACTGCAACATCCTCCGCCTGAAGATATATAAGTGTCTATCACCAAAGTGTAAACTGATCGTTAACTACGATTTGCCGCTAAAACGAGCATGCAATAGGGTTCTTTACGGTATCGGATGTTTAACATACGGCCTTATCTCCGTGTGCGGACGGCTGGGCTGCATATGCGCGTAATCAGATCGGCAACCTTCCCGAATTCAAAATTTTGCATTGCCGAAGATCCGGTTTCTCCTCTAAGATGATTACTACTTTCGGAAGTTCCCGCATTGGCATGGACGGCGCAAACGAGGGGTTTCTATCGTGTCGGTCGAGGCCCCTGTCAGCGTCATCGTCGTGAACTACAATGGCGGATCGCTGCTGAGGCGATGCATCGGGACGCTGGCCGACCAGACCTTGCCGCCGCACGAAATCATCATCGTCGACAACGGGTCGGTGGACGGATCGATAGACAGCCTGGAAGATCTGCCCGTGATGGCGACCGGACGCGTCCGGATCGTCACCCCCGGCTCCAACCTGGGATTCGCCGCCGCCAATAACCTGGGCGCACGCGCAGCGGCAAGTCCCTGGATCGCCACGCTGAACCCCGATGCGTTTCCGGAACCGGAATGGCTGGCCGAGTTGATGGGCGCAACCCTCCGTCATCCCGATACCGTCATGTTCGGTTCGACCCAGATCGACGCCGCCGACACCGAACGGCTGGACGGCGCCGGCGACGTTTATCACGCCAGCGGGCTGGTTTGGCGCGGGCATCACGGCGCATCGGCCGGCAATCTTCCGCCGGAGGGGGAGGTTTTCGCCCCCTGCGCCGCTGCGGCACTTTATCGGCGCGACGTCTTCCTGGAAGCCGGCGGATTCGACGAGAGCTTCTTCTGCTACTGCGAAGACGTGGATTTGGGCTTCAGGCTGCGCCTGCTCGGCCACAAATGCGTACAGGTCGCGGCTGCACGGGTCCTTCATGTCGGTTCGGCGATTACCGGTAGGCGAAGCGCGTTCGCCACCTATCACAGCACCCGCAACCGGGTCTGGATGTTCGTCAAGAACATGCCGGCCGCCCTGCTCATTCCCCTCCTGCCGCTGCATGTGGCACTCAACGCCTTGCTGCTGGTCCGCGCCGTTCTCATGGGCGAAGCGGGCACCATGCTGCGGGGATTGCGCGACGCGGTGCTTGGCCTGGACACGGTCTTGGCCTGTCGCCGGGTAATCCAGGCGCGGCGGGCGGTCTCGAGCGCCGGGCTTGCGACGCGGATGGATTGGTCCGTCCACGGCCTGCTCGGCAGGCGGTCCAGGACGCGCCCAGTCGTTCCATCGGCCGTTCCGCCAGCCGCCGTCCCTTCCGCCGCCTTCACGCGCCCGGACCCTTCACCGACACGCTAGGGAGAAAGAAAGGCCGCGATAGCGACCCGGTTTCAAAAAGTCTTCAAACCTATCAATTTTTCGTCCGGATTTTTTCAATGAACAAAGTTGTATATCTAGACACGAGACGCCGCCGCACGCCTGTCCCGGCCGGCGTCTCCAGCGGGTCGGAAGCATTGCCGACGGCGCGCACCGTTCAGGTCAGCATCGTCATGGTCAGTTTCCATACCGGACCGGAGCTGGATGAAGCGATCG
>ERZ501031.180-NODE-180-length-17951-cov-7.630029_pt1 | contig 17951 bp, 18 predicted proteins | sample MGYA00248843_ERZ501031 | MGnify/ENA primary metagenome ERZ501031 (study PRJEB25958, sample SAMN03398557) | human skin metagenome | study: EMG produced TPA metagenomics assembly of the Human Skin Microbiome Metagenome (human skin metagenome) data set. | reverse complement strand
GCGACCACCGAGCGGGAAGGGCGAACGGTTCATGGCTTCCGGCGCTTCCGGTGCCGGGATTGCGGGCGGCGGTTCAACGAGCGGACCGGCACGGTGCTGAACCGGGTCCAGGTGCCGGCCGACATCGTGTTCCTCGTGGTCATCTGGCGGCTGCGCTACAAGTTGAGCCTGCGCGATCTGGCGGAGATGTTTTTGATCAGGGGCATCGTGTTCACCCACGAGGCGGTGCGCGACTGGGAAGCCAGGCTGGCGCCGCTGCTGGCCGAAGGTCTGCGCAAGCGCCGGACCGGCAAAGCCGGCCGGTGCTGGCACGTCGATGAGACGTACGTCAAAGTCGCCGGCGCATGGTGCTATCTGTACCGGGCGATCGACCGCGACGGCAATCTGATCGACGTCTACCTCAGCGAGACCCGCGACATGGCCGCGGCCAAGGCATTCCTCCGCTCGGCCAGGTCGGTCACCCAGGTCGAGCCCGAGCAGGTCACAACCGACGGCCACACCAGCTACCCCAGGGCCATCGCCGACGAGCTCGGCACGGACGTCGAGCACCGCACCAGTCAGTACAAAAATAATGTCATCGAACAAGATCACCGGGGAATAAAAGGACGCTACCGACCGATGCGCGGCTTCAAGAACTTCGATGCGGCTCATCGCTTCTGCCGAGCCTTCGACGAGGTCCGCAACTTCCTCCGCCCGACCAACTACATCAACCAGACCGTTTCGCTCGCTCGCCGCCGGACCATCCACGTGCAGCGCGTGGCCACGCTGCGTGACTTGATCTCCGTCGCTTGATACAGCTTATGGTAGAAGGACGCCTGTCCGCTACGCAGCTAGCCCCGAAAGCTGACAGAACCTGCCAAGGCCGAGCGGTGAACCAAGGGTGATCAGCAACGGCAAAGATTGGTCGAGGCGCTGCACCGCTTCGTAGGCGACGACCGAGCCGAGCGAATGGCCGATGACGATCTTGGTCTCCGGCCCGATCCGATCAAGCACGGCCTGCTGCGCCGCACTGCGGATCTCCTCGTCGCTGAAGTAGCGGGTCACCTGCGCCAGGGACTTGGCGACGAAGCGCGCGGCAAAGGCAAGGCCATGGGGGGCAAACCAGCGCAGCCGGGCAAGGCCGTTGATTGCGCTGCGCAGAACCGCGCCAGAGCCGGCCTCCTCCGCGCCGACCTCATGGCGAACGTAGGCGAGTTCGCGACCAGCGGTGGCTTTCTCCCGCGGGCGCGACGCCTGTTGGGCAGCGCGTTCAAGCCATTCTATCGCCAGCTGCTCGGCCAGTGTCGCTTCGGCTTCGTGCAAGTCTCCAGGGTCCTCTCCTTGCTGGTCCGGCCTTCGATACCGGCTGCCATAAAAGGCCATCCGCACCTCAATCGCGCGATCGCGCCAAAGGCAGTCGGCGATTGCTGGATATCCGGCGGCACGGACACCACCAGCCAGCGCCGGTAGCCACTCGCTCTCCAGCGTATCTGCCGCTTCCTGCTCCTGCGCGATGCCGTGAACGAGAACGATCGTCGCCATGGAAGGCTTTCTCACCTTGTGACCGGTTCTGCGGGGGCTTTGTCTCAACCAACACCGCAGTATGGCCCACTATACCGATATGATCACGTACCCGGCCGGCATTTTCATCAATCCGACCACCTGCCACTTGATCAGAACAAGCACGCCGGACATCGGCGTGAGTTCATTTATCAGTGTCTCATACCAACGGCGGGTGAAAGCTTCCAATGGAAGAGTTTTAGATGAAAGCTGGCCACCAGTGAAACTGGGTGGAGGACTTGATCCTGTCCGGATCGTTGGCGAGATCGCAGCACCGCTCTGCCAAGACCTCATCGAGATCGGCCAAGGTGTGGAAATGTTGATTGGCCAGCGGCTCATTGATCACGGGCCAGAGATGCTCGGCCGGTTGGAGTTCCGGGGAATAGGGCGGCAGGAACTCAAGGCGGATGCCGTCGGGAACCTGCAGGTCCTTGGCGACATGCCAGCCGGCGCCGTCGAGGACGAGCACAACGATCTTGTCCGGTCCGGCCCCGACGTCGCGGGCGAACGCGGCCAGGATCCTGTTGAACATCGCCGTGTTCACCGCGTCGGCCAGGAACCAGACGACGGCGCCGGTTGCCGGCCGGACGAAGCCGAAAACATAGACCCACTGGAAGCGCTGGTGCCCGCGAGCCAGCGGACGCTGACCCCGGCGCGCCCAGACCTTGCGGATGACCGGCTTGAGGCCGGCGCGATGTTCGTCGAAAGCCCACACCTCCACTGACCGGTCTGGATCCTCGCGTGCCAGATCTTCCATGCGGGCGCGGAAATCGGCCTTGAACCGCTCCTGGGCGGCAAAGTCGCCTTGTGCATGGCGCGGACGCGGGATCTGCCGGGTGAACCCCAGGCGCCGCAAGTACTCCCGCCCCCGCCGCGGGGAAACCAGGCGACCGAGATGACCGCAGATCCATTGCGCGACCCGCCAGCCAGTCCACAGCCCACCATCCGGGGGTGGATCGTCAAGGGCGCGGTCAAGACGCTCCAGTTTTGCGGCGTCGAGCAGCGGTCTGGAGCCGGGGTTGAAGCGGCGCAGATCGCCCAGCCCATCAACCCCGGCCTCGTTGTACCGTCCGACAAGAACACTGATCCACCGCTGCGAGTATCCTGTCATCTCGGCCGCCACCGTCGCTGGTCGGCCACTCGTCAGCAGCCAGATGATCTGGAGATGGGTGCGCTTGATCGGATCCTGTTCTGCCCGATACCGATGATACAGCTCATCGGCAGTGAGATGGTCGATCAGATAAACTTTGCTTCCCATGCTCCATATATGGAAACCAGATTCGTTCATTAGAAGCATTTAACCGCCGTTGGTATCATTTCAGAAAGCCTAACGGCTTTCTGAAATGAGACACTATTGGCACTTCCGTTCCACGACCACGGCCTGGGGCTGGATCGGCGGCACGGCAAATCAGGCACTTAGCCGAACACCCGAATCCGCCTTTGCTGGCTTTTGGAACAGAAGTGATGCAATCTGTTCCGCACCATGAATCTCTATGACACCCAGGGTAGGCGCCTCTATCTGACCGCCGACGAACGCCGCGCCTTCATCGGGTCGGCGGCCACGGCCGCTCGGCCAGTGCGGACACTATGCATGGTTCTGCACGATACCGGCTGTCGGATCAGCGAGGCCCTGGCTCTCACGTCGGAGAGCATCGACCTGTCCGACAGGACCGTGATGTTCGAGAGCTTCAAGAAGAGACGCCTCGGTATCTACCGAGCCGTGTCGGTGCCGCCTACTCTCCTCGATACCCTTGATATGGTCCATGGCATTCGGGATGCTCAGAAACGCGGCAGCGGACAGTCCGACCGCCTACTCAGGCCGTGGGCGCGCAATACCGTGTAGCGGCACGTCAAGGACGTGATGGCGGATGCCGGAATCCCAGACGGTCCTCACCACTGGCCTAAGGGACTGAGCCACGGCTAGGGTGTCCACGCCATCAGCTCGGGCGTGCCACTCAACATGCTCTCGAAGTGGATGGGCCATGCCACCCTTGAGGTGACGGCGATCCGGCACTTACTGTACTGGTGAATGGTTCGTTCGGGGCTTTCTGACTTTCCGGCTTTGAGTGAACTCGACAGCATCGCTTAACCGGCACCACAACATTGCGGGAAATACGCTACCGTACGGTTGGGTCTTCCTGCCCTCATAGCCCGTCTCCCAGATCCTCCAGCGTCGGCACCTTCTCGACCGGCACCAGCTTCGCCAAGCGATCGGTCGGATAGAAATGGACTAGGTAAGATTTCAGCGGTGTACGCCCGGCTGGCTTTGACCGTTTCGGATCGAGCACGTATCCGATGCGCGGATCAATCAGGCTGAGGGCGTAGCCGGGAAGCTGATGCTTGCGCTTGCTGATCGTCACCAGCTCGGACTTGAAGCGCCGCAGGTCACGGTTCGTGCCGACCCGTAGGCGTAGCTTCTCGATACCCATCTTGAAGCCAGGCTGGTCGCCGCAATGCGCCCTGGCGATTTCGTACAGCCGTTTCTCTAGCGGCTTCAACTGGAAGTACCGGGCGTCATAGGTTAGCATCCGACCCTTTTTAAGGATGAGCTTGTAAAGCCGTCGCCCCATGATGACACGAACCGACTGCATGGATTTCTCACCATTGCGGTTCTTGCGCCACTTGATCCGGTAATCGTCAATCCAGCCGAATCCGCCAGTCTCGCCGCCCTCCTCGTCATCATCCAGCAGATTTGTGGTGATCATCGTGCCTTTGAGCCTCTTCAGGGTATCCTCAAGGCCATCGTAGGCGGTTCCGGCAGGCTCGGTGCCGGTGATGCGGAATAGGTCGTTGGCGGTGAACTGGAAGATGGGGCTAGGCGTCTCCCCGCGGTTAAGGCGATCCTGTAGCAAGCTTTCCAAGTATATAAGCAGCTCCTTGTCCCAGATCGTCGCAACCCCATCTTCGGTGCCCTTGACCTCGATCGAGTATTTACCGTCGTCATAGCGCGGCAGCTTGGTCTGACGCTCCTTGGTGAGCGCGAAAAAATTATAGGCCATGAGGGTTCTCTCATTCTTGGCCGATCCGATTAGTGGGCTGTCATTGTCCCGATCGGCGTCGAGGTCGAAGGAGAGCTGGTCGGTCATGGCGCGTCCTCGGGTCGATAGGTTCGCTCAGAGGGTAAGCGCAGCCACGGCGATGCGGCTAGACCGAATTGTCCAACGTCCGCGATACCTCGAACATTTCTCTTCAACAATGTCCGCGATACCTCGACCTTTTGCTCTTGACTCGAGATTTCCTCATATTCTGAGAATGATAAGTTGTCAAAATGAGAGGTTCGTCGAGGTAACGCGGACATTCGTCGAGGTAACGTGGACATTGTGGATAAGTCCCGTAAGAATCGGGCAATTGTGGATAAATTTCGCAGATATCGGGTCGAGGTATCGCGGACACATTTTTTTGAACTGGGTAACGCGGACAAAGACTCGAGGTATCGCGGACACAGGTTCGAGGTAACGCGGACAAAGACTCGAGGTATCGCGGACACAGGTTCGAGGTATCACGGACATAAACAGCCATAACCCCTTGGCCGTGTTCACAAATTCGGCACCGTAACCGTGTAACGGTTTAACCTGATAACCGTATAACTTTTAGGGTCATTATGATAGAGATCAGCGTAAGGTCAACCGATTTCCATCAGCTAAATCGCCAGAACCAGCCTGCGTCTGCCCCGATCGCTGCCCAACTCACCCAGTTCTAGCTCTCGTCCAATAACTTGACCAATGCGCAAGCGTAAAAAATCCCTAATCGCAGAACTTGAATGGCGGTCATCAATAAGAGAACGATACCGTCTGGGTATGTCATTTCTCCACATTTTCGGCGACCTCTCCGGCATTGCCTTCGATCATCCTGTCATTTATATCTTCATCGTCGATCGGCCCCAGTTGATTTTCGATCTCCGCGAGTTGCTGGGCAAGGACCGCCTGCTGGGCGAGCAACTGCTGACGACGCTTTAACAGCAGTGCTTTGTCCGCTTGGCTAATGTCGTTCTTTCGCGTCCGAAGCTCTCGTTTGAATTCTGCGACTTCCTGACGACGCACGTCAGGGCGGACAAGATGTCTGTCGCGGGCAGCTTGAAGTTCGGCATCGGTGAGCGATGCAAATTCATACAGAATTGTGTAGTTGCTTGGCAGTTCGCTCTCTATCAACCGACCATTGCTGATTGCCTCCGCGACCATTTTCATCCGGTACGCAGCAGTCCGCGTGAATGGCAGGTCCTTATCTACCATCTCCAAATATTCGCCGTGCGGCAGTTTACCCTTTGCTTGAATCAAATACCGACCAATCAAAACGAAACGCTTCTCGATCCCCTCCCAAGCATTTGTGATCTCGGTACAGAACTCGTCTCGCGTCCGCAGTTGCCGCTCAGTCAGTTCGATCCCTTCGAATCGCGGATCAACACTCGAAAGCGCCTTTGCTTTCGATATTGTTACAGCTTTGATCGACATATCAGAGTCCCAACTCGTGACGGACATATTCCCAGATACCACGGGCTTCCTTCGATCCGTAAGCACGACGAATCTCGCTAACGCCCAGTCCGAGTTCGCCGGCGCGCTTGATGTCCTCACTCGCCGGCAGTTCAATTGGGCAAAGGCGGCCGTTCCGACTTAACTTAAGCTTTGTATCTTGCGCGGATAGTGTTGTCCGAGTGTATCGGGACATGATGTAAGACGGCTCGATCGATGCCAGTCTGGTGATCCGCTGCATCCAAGGAATGATGATTTCCCACTCGTCAATCGAAGGCCCGCAAGGCACCAATGTCAGATTTGCCCCGGTCGTTAGATCTTGGATTGCGGCCGGATACGCTTCAATGCCAGGAGGCGTATCGATGATGATGAGATCGTACCCGTCAAGTTCCATCAACTCTTTAGCATCCTCCATGCCTGCGTCGAGAAGCTCGATTCGAGACATCTCTTCCGGCCTGCGTGCATACCACTTCAGGAGTGATTTTTGAGGATCGAGGTCAACGATAGCGACCGCCAAGTCGTCTTGTGCCGCACAAACGGCGATGGTTCTTGCCAAAGTCGTTTTGCCAAGCCCGCCTTTTGGGCCAGTGATCAGGAGGCGCTTGGTGTGGCGGATAGTTATGTCACCGCCCTCTTTGGCTGCTTGCTTGCTCTTACGGCCTTCACCAGCTTTCCTGCGAGTTTTTGGGCTGATCTCCATCACCGTACCGTTGGACATATTTACCTCTCCGAACATGGTTCTCAGCTTGTAACTGAGGTCACTCAGAAGGGGAAGTCACAAGCTTAGAACCGAGAAATAATTTTAACCCGCCGTGCCAAAATGATGCGCTGGCGCATCATTTGTCTACGAGCTGCCGCACCCGCAGCCTTGGAAGGAGCGGTGAGCCAGCCTTAACAAAGCCACGAGGTATTGGAACGCTGGCGGTGTTGTCAGGCAAGCATCCCAGCGTTGCGTTTCAATCTGGCACACCTTTGGCTTCGGGCGGGGGTGATCCGCGCCGCCGGATCCTAGGGCGGGCAAAGACAATTTGTTCATTGTCATCACGGCGCTGAGATCGTGATGGCGTCTTACGCCCCGCTGTGCTCTTGCCGTTGTCATCTGTGCTGACTTGGACTATTGAATGCCATAGCAGATAGATGTTCCCGTGCCGCATTTGACTTTCCGGCAGCAGGGCGGGAGGCACCCAGTACGAATGGGCTTGCGTACCCCTAGTCACTGCTAGCAGCGCCGCCGCAACAGGCTCAGCGATCAACGTTTTCATCCTTGCTGTCGAGGACGCAGGGCGTATCGAGGATCGTTCCCGGATCAATCCGATGGATATGGTCTGCGATCGTCAGGCGACTTGTCACTCCTGCGCCGTGCCATGTTGCAGCAAGGTCGCCCGCTGCAGTGAACTCGATTTCCAGCCAGTTTCGAGCACGCATGAAGCGGCGGCCCAATCCGGGTAGAGGTAGCAGCCTTGCCGAGAGATCGGAGGCAGGCTGCAACGGCTTGGCGCCAATTCGTTCGAGAAGGGCAACGGCCAAGGCAGATGGCGGCGGGTGAACAATGCCTGAAGAGGTGAGCTGATGGATCTCCGTCGTACCACTCTCGATCATTCCCCAGGATCCCAGGTGAATTTCACCTGACAGGGACGTGACCTGTACTCGCCGTTCCGTCGAGAAACGAAGCAGGGTGCGCAGCAGGCAGGTCCATTCGTCCCAGTGCGCCAGGCTCGGCCATTGATCGATCAGGTCGTCCTGCCATTCCTGGTGTCCGGGAATGTGGCCAAACAGCCGTTCGAGCACATGGAAGTGCACGTGCACCAGCGGCACGCTGGAGAGGAGAAGGACATGTCGGCAGTCTGCCATGCGCTCGAGACTTGTCTTGAAGGCACTCCATCCCGCCTTGCCCATGACCCGGTCGCGCGTGCGGTCGGAGCGCAGATCCGGGGCCACGATGCCGATCTCGCCCAGGCGGTAAGCCCAACCGAACTGTTTGCCGCGACGGTCGGTAAATCCCTCCGGCAGGTCGTAAGGGTGCGCCGCCAGCTGGAACAGGGCGAAATGTTCCCGGGCCGCGGACCAAAGCCCTTGGAACATTGCGCTTTCCGACCAATCCGCAGCGTAGCTCCCCCACCCGTCGATAATGTCGTGGTCGTCCCACATCATCAGCGATGGAACAGAGGATAGGATCGGCGCCAACTCTGGTTGGCTCCACAGGTGACAGTAGCTGTTCCAGAAGAAGTCGCGCGCTGCTTCGGCCATTCCGGGCGTGAAGGAAGCGTTTCGACGTTGGCACCAGGATTGTTGCCGCCACTCGGCAAATGCCGGAACATCCTGCCAGAGCGCATCGGCATAGAGCTGATCGCCGCCGTGAAGCAGCAGGTGAAAGGGATTTTTCGCATGTTCCGCCGCCAGGTGCAGCCAGCGCTCGTTGCGCTCCCGCCCGCAGGTCCAGAGGTTCTTCACCTCCGTCCCATTGCATGCCACGTAGGCCAGCCGAAGGGCACCCGTGGCCGGCAGGTGAATGCGCCAGCTCTGATCTCCCACCCTGTATTCGTGACAGCACGGCGAGCCGCGTGTCGGTAAGGTGAAGTCGTAGCGCCAGAGGCTGCAGCCGCATCGCTCGGCAAGGCGCAGTGGCATCGCACGACAGGTCCTGGTCAGCAACGGCGGCGGCTCTACGTGCGCCACCAGCAGAGCCGAAAGACGCCACGCGCCGGCCTCAGCACCACGAAAATAGAGTACCGGCCCCATGAGTGTCATCAATCTCGTTCCACAGTGCTCTGGAGCATTCCTCGATGTCCTGCATGATCATTGGGAGCATAGAGCCTAGCAGTTAGTTCCCCGCGGCTCATTTCTATTATTTGATAGGGTCATTGAACATCAGCCACACGTCAGGTACTTCGGTATTCTTCTGGATAGAACTGCCGTCAGTCGATCGGCCAATGGAAGTTTGATGGTGAAGCTTCTTGAAACAGAAATAACCAGGGTGTGATTTGGGAGTTGAGTTGAACCGCTGTTGCGCGTTGCTCAAACAAAACCTCCAACATCATGGACAACGAACCGAAGTCTCGGCACTCCGCCCTTAACAGCTGGAGTGCAGCTCCATCCCTTGAAGCCGCAGAACGGGTGCTATGGAAAAACTCTTGGTTGGCGTACTGCACCGCGCTGCTTGTCTGAAGATTGTAGTAAAATCCATCTACCAAATCTTCGGCATCAGGCAGATCCGTGTTCCCTTTCCATCTCCGCCGCCACGTGCAGTATCGTCCGCCGCAGCCACACATGCGCCGGGTCCTGGTCGTACGATGCATGCCAGACGAGCGAGAGCGATACCCCAGGCAGTTCGACCGGCGCCGGGCTGAGGCTGAGCCCGAGGGCGGCAGCGAAGTAGCGCGCGAGCTTGGCGTGCATGGTCGTGACGACCGGAGATCCCGCCACGAGAAACGGCACCGCGACGAAGCGCGGCGTCGTGAGCGCTACCGTGCGTGTCGAACCGAGCTTCGCGAGGGCCGTGTCCACCACACCGCGTTCGCCCTTGCGCAGGCTCGTCAGCACGTGCGGCAGCCGGACGTAGTCCTCAAGCGAGATCGGCGGCGAAATGCCCACCCTGCGGGCATTGAACATGCACAGGTAGGTGTCGGTGGAGAGCAGGCGCCGCTTGTGGTGCATCGCGCCGTCGGCGAGATCCCCGATCCCGACGGCGAGATCCAGACGGCCTGCGTCGAGTTCATCGAAGAGCCGGTCGATGGTGTACAGGCGCAGCCGGATACCCGGGGCTGCCTCGCAGAAATGGGCGAGCAGCGCCGGACCCAGCAGCACCTCGACGCTGTCCGGCAGTCCGATCCTGAACAGCCGATCGGCAGTCCGGGCGTCGAATACCCTGTCCTGTGACACCAGAGTGGTGATCTGGGCCAGGGCGATCCGCACCGGATCGATCAGGACGAGTGCGCGGGGTGTTGGGCGCATGCCCTCCGAGCTTCGGGTCAGGAGCTCGTCGCCGAACAGCGTGCGCAGGCGGCCGAGGTTGTGGCTCATGGCCGACTGGCCAAGGCCGACCCTGGCGGCGGCACGCGTGACACTGCACTCGATGAGCAGCGCGTCGAGAGCAACGAGCAGGTTCAGGTCGATGCGGCTCAAATTGACGTGGTCGATGTTCATTATCGATCCGATCTGTTTGATCGATGATGATAGGCGGACCATCTACCAGGGCAACGGAAAACGCATCGGACGCCGTGTCCGGCATCGAACTCCCAGGAGATCACAATGGCCATCCAGCGCACCATCATCGCCGCCGCGTTTGCCCTGACAGTCGCCGGCGGCGCAGCCCAGGCGGACGGGCTCCGGCCTGTCGAGGGCCGCAGCATCGACCTCGGCGACGTGTCCGGGATCGCGTACTACACCGTCGAGCCCGATGGCTTCCGGGTCGTCGCCACCGTCGCGCAGGGTGAGGCCGGCACGCCCGTGCGTCTTGAAGCCGTTCTTGCCCCAAACCAGAGCGTCGTGCTCTCCAGCCCCCGTGGCGGCAGTGTCGCACCAAACTCAATCGAGATCAGCCGACGCGGTGATCAGCTGCTGGTTCATCAGACGGCAGTTACCAATTGAGATCGGTTGGTGAAGGTCTTACGGCGGCAGGTGGCTGAGCGGATCCGCGCATGATCCGGAACGGCAACCTGCTGCCTCGCCGGTTCATCCCGGTTGGAAATCGGTCCGTGAAGGCCGATACGCCCGAGCGCCTGACGACTTTCCACCAGAGCACGCTGGAATACCTATCCCGACCCGACAGTATCCGACATCAACCGCGTGTCGCCGAATAAGCAACGAGCATGACCGGGGCAGGAAGCCTGGTAATTCGAACCGCCTCACTGGGATCACCGCAACGTGTCCTGGTCGCGCTTGCAGCGGTTGTCCCAGGCTGCTGATTCCGGATGATCGACTGGCATTCGCCTGAGAATGCTGTTGCAGATTACATCGGCGCTCCGGTCGAAAGTGCTCCACTGCTCATAGGTCAGCCGCTCTCTCAGCATGAGCAGGCGCCCGATAAAGTACTGCACGACAGGGCGCATGCCTGCCGGAACGCCTTTGAGGTCGAACTCCTCGCTCATGATGCCCAGTCCTCGCGGAGTCGACCGCCGGTCTGTGAAACAATCACGTCCATGCTCATCGCGCGGTCGGCTGAAGCAAAGGGTCGACCGAGCAACTCTCCAGATCGTTCTCCGGCACATTCTGCTCGATCCGGTGCGACGCGGGAAACAGAAGATCGTAGCGGGAATGCGCCTCGATGGTGCGGCCGACAACGATGCAGTCGTGGCCCTGGTATCTTGCTCTTGAACCCAGCTTCAGCATGGTTCCTCCTGCGATATTTGCCTGGCGCACGCTTCCACCAAAGACCTGGCCGGCCTCCGTTTCAGTGTTGGAGAATTTTCAGGAAAGGATCAGGCGGAGACCGCGTAAAGACCGCGGGTCGGGATGGGCGCACCCTCGGCGGTGAAGCCGTTGTTCATCGCCCAGATGGCGGCCTGGGTGCGGTTGTTGACGTCGATCTTGCGCAGCAGCGTCTTCAGGTGGACCTTGACAGTCGCTTCCGTAATGCCGAGCTTGATCGCGATCAGCTTGTTGCTGGCGCCGGTCACCAGCGCCTGAAGGATCTCCTGCTCGCGCGGAGACATGCCGCGGACCGAGTTCACCGGTGACGACGCGTTATTGAGGTCGAACAGCATGGCGGCTAGGTTTGTCGGGAACACCTTCTCGCCCATCATGACGAGTTCCAGGGACTGGAGCAGGGCTTCCGGCGACACGTCCTTCATCAGGTAGCCGTCGGCGCCGGCGTTCATGGCCTCGCGCAGAGCATCCACCGCGAAGTCGCTGGCCAGCACGACGATGCGGGCTTCCGGGTAGGCGCTCCGAAGCTGTTGCAGATCGCCGCCCTCGCCGACGATCACCAGACCCGAGGCAACCGCACCCTCGATTGCCTGCTCGGTCGTGCTGAATTCCCCCTCGACCGCGAAGCGGGTGTCGGCAAGCAGATGCTTCAGGCCCTGGCGGAACAGGCGGTTGGCTTCGATCAGGATGGTGCGGGACGGGGTCATGGTGGTCTGCCTCCAAAAGCGTTGATGATCATCGTCCGCGTGATCCGGCTTAGCCTGCCGTGGCGCGTTCGATGCTGCGTTGGAGGAAGAATGGATGCAAATTGGCGTGAAATAAAGATAAAATTAATACTTTATCGTGAGATAATGGTGCTAGGCGACTTTGGCTACCCAGTGACCCTGCCTAGGCGGCCGAATGACCGCAGGACTGTGCACAATGGCCGAACCTGATCAGGGCGGCGTTCCAGACACCTCAGCGACCTGCTTCCAGAAGCCGGTTTTTCGAGCGTGGCTGGCGCGAAGGCGGCTGGTGAAGGTCTCGTCGGTTTCGAACGTGCCATAATCCCCGATCATCCTCGCCAGGGACTGGCATTCGAGAAGATGCCGGGCGGCATGCTTGTAGCGCGATGATTTCGCCCCCTCCAGCGTGTCGTCGATCATGGCCCGCCGCAGCAGGGTTGCGGCCAGCGGGTGCCGGCCCTCGATCTGGCGCGCCACCGGATCCAGCAGATAGTAGGCGTTGCCGTCGATCTCGCAAGCGCGCTCGAGCACGAGCTGAGCGGCGTAGGCCGGGTTGGGCCACTGATGAAAGAAGTACAGCGCCGCCGGGAAGCTCCTGAAGCCGAGGGCGTGCTGCATGGCCCAATCCTCGGCCTCGACATCCTCGAAGTCCGGCAGCTTCTTCAGGTAGGCACGCAGGCTCTCGGAGGAAAGTCGCTCCTCGAACGCCGCCCGGCGAAGCTGCTGAGCGCGCTCTCCCTGGCCATTGGCGTCCAGTGCATCGATGTAGACCTCCTCCCAGACATCATCATGACCGCGCAGGTATCCTAATTCATGCAATTCGTCATATTGGCGCGATCGGTCCGCCGGCGGTGTCGGCTTGGCTCGTTCAAGGGCGGCAAAGGCTTCATTCGCCCGACCGGCAGCCAGAAGACGGCGGCCAACCGCGGCACCAATGTGCGGACGATCCAGATCTTCCACCGGGATCAGCGCGATGTAGGCATCGACATCGCCGTCGCTGTCCGCCAGTGCCTGCAGGGCCTGACGGAAGGCATCGGCGTGCCGGTCCCGCTTATTCCCTCCACCAGGCCGCGAGGTCAGCGCCTCGGTCAGTCTTGACCGGAGACGGTCGACGCCCGTCTCGCTGAGCGCCGGATAGATCCCCTTCACCAGATTGTCGAACAGGCCATAGTCGTTCTTCGAGAGTGCCGTGAAGACGCGGTCCGCCAGGCCTGCCGGATCAGGCCGCGCCATCACGGCGATGGCCGCAAGATTGTCGCAGGCCATGTGGAAGACGTCCCCGACCGTGCCGTTGCTGTCGTCGACGCGATTGAAGACCGGCTCGGCGAGATCCATGAACCGCCACATCAGGTCGAGTGCCAGGTCCGGTCGGGTCTGGGCGATCCGCTCGACGATCATCACCCGCTGCTGATCGAGATCTTTCAGGAATTCCCGGCGCTTCTGCCAGTCGACGAAGGACCGGGCGGTCCGCAGGGCGGTGAGGCGCTTACCGACTTCGGCGGCGAGAGCGTCGCCCCCGCCGGTCTGCTCGGCCAGCTCCAGGCGCAGCCGCCGCTTGATTTCGGCATTGCCGGCCGCGACCTCGATGAGGATGGCGGCGAGGCGTTCCGGGCCCAGCGCCGCAAGATTGTCCTGGTTGAGGGTCTTCTTCGACACCATGCCGTCACTATCTCCATATGCTTTCGAACCGGCTGCCTGAGATCCTGGTGTAATGGACCCTGTGTTTAGGATTCCGGTGACCAGGATAATCCTGGATCAGCCTCAGATCGTGTCCTCTGTCAGCGAAGGCAAACCCGCATAATCGTCTCCCACAATCCGTCATAGTCCCCGGCTGGCTGTTGACCTGATCTCTGCGGCGGTGGCGACCAGCGCCGGCTGGCCACCACCGCAGTCCCGCAGGCTGTCCAGGGTGATGTCGCGCAGGCGGCGCTGTTCGGGATCGGGGGTCGCCATCCAGGAGCGCAACTCGACCGCGTAGTTATGGCCGGCGATCTCGCTGCTCCGCTCGGGCATTGAGGCGGCGTCGCCGAGCCGGAGCGGCAATCCGTGGAGGTGAGCGGCAAGGCGGATCAGATCGACCCTGCGGCCGTCGGCCACGAAATGGCGGCGGGCGGCGTCGAGCTCGCTCCAGAAGGTCCAGGCGCGTCGGAGCGGATTGCCGGCCAAGGCGGCGTCGAGACGCCCGATGGCGACGGCGGCCGCTCCAGCGCCGTGACAATTTCGCCGGAGACGAACAGGTCAGCCATCGCTCCTCCCGCACCGGCATGCCATCACAGTCAAACCTTCCCCTGATCATATAATTCACATTTCCATACAATGACTTGGCTCATTCTATCAACTCAAAATGTATTTATATTGATAGACCTATGATTTCAGCATGAAGGTTCCCAACTTCCGATAACCCCTCCTTATCGGAAGTTATATGGAGCAACGAGAATGGACGGCGGTGGCACGGCGCTGCCGCTGTTGTCGGCCGTGGTACCGGGGCAGGGGGGCTCGGTGAGCCGCCGGAGCGGTGCAGCCGCAATTTGTTCCGCATCGAGCTGACGAACGCCGCCGGGGTGTGAGCAGTAAGAGGGGCAGGGTGCCGGAGAGCAAATCCAGGGGCATTCACTTCGGGCAGTCGTCAGGTTCCAGCCCGCGTGCGGGTGATTTGCTCCGCCGCGTCCTCGGGCGGGCAGGGGCAGGTTGTTCGGCATCATTTCGGCGTCGGGATCGCGGTTTGGGCGTGGTCCTGCTCCTGTCGTCGTCATGGGTGCTGACCCGCACGGTTGAACGCCACAGCAGATAAGCGTTCTCACGCCGCGTCCGGCTTTCCGGCAGCAGGGCAGGGGGCACCCGGCAGTCCGGCTCGCCCGGCCGTGGACCCCAGGCCGCCAGCCAGGCATTCTGCTCGGCGAGAACCGCCAGCCGGTCGCGCCACAGGTCATCGGGGGTGACCCAGTGCGGATGGGCTGGTGTGCCTCCGTTTATCGCCAGCAACGCTGCCGCCAACCGGCGCGCCGACGGTGAGGCCGCTGGCTCGGCATACAGGATCGTCCACGCCTCCCGGATCGCCTCGTCAATCTCCAGCTCAGTCACGCTCATCACCAGCAACCGCTTCTCAGGGATCCTGCATATCCCGGAACTGCATTACAGAACCAGTTAGAAAATCGATGGACCCCGCCCCTCCTGCGGACCGCTTGGAGCGTGATGGCTGCCGTTGGGCGTCAATCCATTCCCCAGCCTCACTTCAAACATGAAACGACCTGGCGTTCGTGACTGTTGAGACATGTTGTTGCTTTCGCTTCGTCAGGAAGGAGAGGTAATGCCAGAAAGGGTCTGTCTGGTCACCGGGGGCAGTGCGGGGATTGGCGAGGCGCTTTGCCGCAGCTTGCTCGCTGAGGAAGCACATGTCGTCAACTTCGACATTCAGCCGCCCCGTGTCGAGCACGAGCGGCTGCATTTCCATCAGGTAGACTTGACCGATACACTGGCGACGCGCAATGCCGCCGAGGCCGTCACGAACCAGTATGCCATCACCGAGTTGGTCAACAACGCCGGCTCTACCCGCCCCGGCCGTGTCGAGGCGGCGACCCTCGCGGATCTCGACCATGTCGTCAGGCTGCACCTGTCGACGAGCCTGATCCTGACCCAGGCGGTACTGCCGGCAATGAAGAAGACCCGTCACGGTCGGATTGTCAACGTGTCGACGCGGGCAGTTCTGGGAAAGCCGGAGCGCAGCGTCTACTCGGCGACCAAAGCAGGACTGCTCGGCTTCACGCGGACCTGGGCCATGGAGCTGGGAGAGCATGGGATCACTGTCAACGCAGTCGCGCCCGGGCCTATCGCGACCGACCTGTTCATGCAGAGCAACCCGGCCGACAGTCCGCAGACCCGCCGTATCATGGACAGCATTCTGGTCGGGCGGTTCGGTACGCCGGAAGACGTGGCACGGGCCGTCATGTTCTTCCTGGCCCCCGAGAGCGGGTTCATCACCGGGCAGGTGCTCTATGTCTGTGGCGGAACTACGCTTGGTACCGCCCCACTCTAAAGGCGGCGGATCACAGGGGAAGCAAAATAAATGACTATGCATCATTACATTGCGCGGCGTTTCGGCCGTTTTACTGCCCTGGCGCTGGGTCTGGCGCTCATGGTCGCGGCGCCGGCACACGCGGTCTACCCGGAGCGGCCGGTGACGATGATCGTGCCGTTCTCGGCCGGTGGCACGACTGACATTCTGGCCCGCATCGTCGGCGAGGAGTTGAGCAAGCGGCTCGGCCAGCAGATCGTGATCGACAACCGTGCGGGCGCGGGCGGCAACACCGGCACGGCGGTTGTCGCCAAGGCGGCACCCGACGGCTACACCCTGGTCATGGGCACGATCGGCACCCACGCTATCAATTCTTCGATCTACAAGCGCATGCCTTATGATCCGGTGCGCGATTTCGCCCCGGTGTCGATCGTAGCGGTCGTACCGAACGTTCTGGTCGCCCATCCATCCGCACCTTTCCACACGGTGGCGGAACTGATCTCCTACGCCAAAGCGAACTCCGGCAAGCTGAACTTCGCCTCCTCGGGCAACGGCTCCTCGATCCACCTGTCCGGTGAGATGTTCAAGGCGATGACCGAAACCAACATCGAGCACATTCCCTACAAAGGCAGTGGACCGGCCGTAATCGACATGATCAGCGGCCAGGTGCCGTTGATGATCATGTTCGACAATCTGCCCTCCTCGCTGCCGCAGATCAAAGCTGGCAAACTGATGGCGCTCGGGGTGACATCGGCGGCCCGCACGCCGATCCTGCCGGAAGTGCCGACCATCGCCGAGGCTGGCCTGCCAGGATATGAGGCGACACCCTGGTTTGGTGTTCTGGCGCCCTCTGGAACGCCCAAGGAGATCATCGATCGGCTGAACAGCGAGATCGTTGCCATTTTAGGCGTGCCGGCAGTCAAGGAGAGGTTGCTTGAGCAGGGGGCGGAACCGGTTGGCGATACGCCGGAGCACTTTGCTGAGGTTATCAAAACGGATTTGACGAAGTGGGCTTCTCTGATTGAAAAGGTGGGCATTTCAGTCGACTGATCGGGCTCTGTCAGATCTCGGGGCAGCTTGTTGGGAAAGGATTTGGCGGATAAATTCGACCAAAATCGCTTTCGCCTATTTGACCGCCTAATTCACGGAGGGGACTGTCGAGAGTTTCGGTTCTTCCGCACTTTGCGTGGTTTCAGGCAGCGAGCAGCACGCGACGGCGGAGGAGATCGAAGTTGGCTCGGCCGTACATCTGGCGCTTGATCAACTTGAGCTTGTTGATCTGGCCTTCCGCCTGACCGCTGCTCCACGGCAGTGTGAGTGCCGCCCTGATCGCCGCTTCATCCTTCTGTAGACCGATTGCAAAGGTCTCGACAGCCGGAACACCGCAGGACTGGGCCTCCTCAAGCCAGGTTCCGAAAACCGCGGATGGGTCAGCGGGAGCCCTGTCACGGTGGATGCCGCAGCTTCGCACCAACCCGGCAAAGCGCCGGGCCAGGGCGAGGACGCCGGCAACGTCGCGATCCTGAGCAATCCGGGAGATCGTCGCGCTGGCCGAGGCGTCGAGAGCCTTCGGCGATTGCATCAGCAGCGGGGCCAGCTTGCGGGCGGAGAGCAACGGAGCCGGCATTTCGATCGTCGCCGTTGCGCTGGCGGTCGGTAAGCCGCACAGGTCTTGATGCAGGGATGATGACGCCGTTGTCGTGAGCCGGTGGCTGAGCCAGCGGCGCACCGGTTTGGCTGACCCGGCAGCGTGTTGCGACAATAGAACCGGAGCACTGACAGCTCGAGGCGTACTTCGCTGCCAAGGCTCGGCAGATCAGCCGGATGGCGGTGGTACCAGCTGTG
>ERZ501031.175-NODE-175-length-18124-cov-7.013393_pt1 | contig 18124 bp, 21 predicted proteins | sample MGYA00248843_ERZ501031 | MGnify/ENA primary metagenome ERZ501031 (study PRJEB25958, sample SAMN03398557) | human skin metagenome | study: EMG produced TPA metagenomics assembly of the Human Skin Microbiome Metagenome (human skin metagenome) data set. | reverse complement strand
CCGGGTGGCCCAGCCCCCCCCCACGCCTCGCTGATGAACAGCAGCGCCGGGCGGCCGTCCAGCGACCGCTCGAAGCGCTGGAACAGGTAGAGCAGCACCGGCAGCCGCATCCGGTCGTCCAGGTTCATCAGCTCCTGGGTCTCGAACACGTTGAAGTGCGATACGGCGATGCCGTCGGCCCGGGCGTCGAGCAGGAAGCCGCCGGCGCCGCGCAGGGTGTAGAACTGCAGGGCCTCGCGGACCTCGCCGTCCTGCACCATCAGGCAGAAGTCGGTCAGGGAGCGCTGGGGCCGCTGCGCCAGCGACTTCAGCGCCGCGTAGACCAGGCCGCGCTGACTGGGCGACAGCGGCCGGCCGGTCTGGAGGCGGCAGCAGGTTTCCAGCCAGTCCTGGGCCCAGACGAAGTCGCCCTCCTCCTCGAGGACGCCGAGCGGGCAGAACGACGGCGTGTCGTCGCCGCCGACCTCGCAGTGGTTGCCGCCGCACGCCTTGACCGCGGCGTACATGCCGCGCTTGTTGTCCAGGCACCAGATCCGCATGCCGGGATAGCGCAACGCCTGCAGGGCGATCATGCTGGTGAGGGTGCTCTTGCCCTTGCCGGTCGGCCCCAGGGCGAGCGCGTGGGGCACGTCGCCGACATGGAGGTTGAGCCGGAAGGGAATGCAGCCGACCGTGGCGGCGTGCATCAGCGGCGGCGAGCCCGCCGGGTAGAGCGGGCAGGGGTTGTGGTCGAGCCCGGTGCAGATGCCCGACAGCGGCAGGAAGTCGGCGAGGTTCTGGCTGTGGATCAGCGGGCGCCGGACGTTGCGGACACAGTCGCCCGGCATCGAGCCGAGCCAGGCCTCGACCGTGTTGGTGTCCTCGATCCGGGCGTCGAAGCCGCAGTCCCGCACGGCGCGCACGACGTGGCGCGCCATCTCCTCCAGCCGGCCGGGATCGGCGTGGCGCAGCACGACGGTGGCGGAATAATACAGGTAGAGCACCGCGCCGGACTGGGCCAGCGAGGCGGCGGCGGCGGCCTCGTCGCGCATGGCGGCGGCATGCTCGTTGACGGCGCCCTGGCTGCCGGCCAGCACCGAGATGAAGCCGCGGGTCTTCTGCCCCCACTTGCGCCGGTAGGCGTTGATCTCGCGCACGGCGTCCTGGGGATCGAGCAGGATGGCGCGCTGGGAGAAGCGGTAGGGCATCGCCAGGGTGTTGAGCCGGGCCATGACGTTGGGCAGGTGTTCAGCCGGGAAGCCGTCGACCGAGACGGTGCAGAGGTACTCGCCGCCCAGCCACGGCCGCTCGCCCGGATAAAAGTCCTTTGTGCCCAGGACGCTGTCGAGATAGCAGGCGGCGGCCGGGATCATCAGCGGGTCAGGATTGCCCGTGACGATGTGGTTCAGCAGGGTGACCAGCTCGTCCTGGAGGTGTTCGCGTCCGAACCCGTCGATGACCTTGTAGGACTGCATCCGGCGCATGCCGACCAGCTCGCCGAGCGCGTCCTCGAACCGCTCGAGCGCCCGCTCGAACCCGGCGACGATCCTGGGGAAGACCGGCGCGGCAGTCTCGCCATCGCCGTCGGAGAAGGCCAGGTCGCCCAGCTTGGACACTTGCCGGACCGGCGGGGTGTAGCACAGGAACAGGGCGCGCTCGTTGTCGAAGTGCTCGCCCTCGGCCATGAAGCGGCGGCGGCGCTCCTCGTCGACCGCCCGGCTGACCGGATCGGGAAAGAACGACGCCTCCGGGGCCGGGTAGTCGGCGGACTCGATGCTGTACACGTCGGTCCACAGCGCCCAGCCGGTGCCGAGCCCGACCAGGGCGTCGTTGGCGCGGGCCGAGATCAGCGCCTGCATCTCGTCGGTGGCGCTGGCGGTGTCCGGCGGCCGGAACCAGTACCCGGCGATCAGCGAGCCGTCCTTGGTGGTGACCAGCCCGCTGCCGGCCAATGCTGCGTAGCGGAGCAGGTCGGCCAGGCCGGGAGCGGTGTTCCTGTAGGCCTTGAGTTTCCACATCGTTGGTGTCTCCTCGAGGTACTATCGCCGGCGGAACGGCGTCGAGCGGGCCGGGTAGAAGGCGCGGTAGGGCAGGAAGCGGCGGTAGACGGCAAACATCAGGGGATCGCGTTTGTGGATGCGCCGGACCAGGTAGACGCCGGCGGTGAGCAGGACGAGGCCGATCGCCAGGCAGAGGACGGACAGGAACTGCCACGCCAGGGCGAGCATCAGAAGCCCGCCGCCGATCATCACCCCCATCGGCTCGCGCTCGCCGCCGCCGACGTCGGGCGGCCGGACCAGGGCCTGGCACAGCTTGACCGGCGCCGGCATCAGATCACAGCGCCCGCGACGCCGATGGCGGACAGGAAGGCGACGACGCCGCCGACGATGCAGGCGCCGATGATGACGCGGGCGATGGTCTGGAGCATGCCGTCGAGCTGGCCGCCGGCGATCCACATGCCGACGCCGCCGACGACGCCGATGACGATCAGGATGCCGGCGACGGTGCTGCGGATGCTGGCCGAGAAGGTGGTCAGGCCGGCGTCGTAGGGCATGGCGCCGCCGCCGGTGACCGCCGCCTCGGCGGCGGCCGCGGTGACGATCAGGAACGTGCAGGCAAGGGCGAGACAGGGGAGCGGTCGGCTAGTCCTGGTCATCGGCTGGGTCCTCGGCTCTGAGGGTGTAGTCGCCGCCGCCGAACCCCTCGACGGCGACGATGCGGGTGACGCGCCGGGTGCCGTCGGGCATCCTCCGGACGCAGACGATCAGCCCGACCGCTTCGGCGATCAGGCGCTGGAGCGGGACGTTGGGCATCGCCATCGACACCATCAGCTCCAGACGCGACAGGGCGGCGCGCGGGTTGACGATGTCGGAGTGGACGGTGCAGACGCCGCCGGGATGGCCGGTGTTCCAGGCCATCAGCAGATCGAACGCCTCGCCCCGGCGGACCTCGCCGATGACGATCCGGGTCGGGAACAGGCGGAGCATGGCGGCCAGGATGTCCGACAGGGTGACCGTGGCGCTGGTCCGGATGAAGACGTGGTTGGGCGAGGAGCACTGCGCCTCGCGGGTGTCCTCGCCGATCAGCACCCGGTCCTCCGGGGTCTGTTCGGCGACCGCGTGCAGGATGGCGTTCAGCAGGGTCGTGTTGTGGGTGACGATGTAGTCGTTCGTCACATAGAGGCCGTCGGGGTGGTCGACCGCGATGCACCGCGCCGGCTTGACCCCGACCGGTTCTATCGACGTGATGCGTAGCCGGTGGGAGAGCGTCGTCGGCCTGATGCGCTCGACCTGGCGGGGCAGGGAAAACAGCGCCGGTGAGTCGGGATGGACAATACTGACGAGGAACGACGGCCGGCCGGCTTTTTTCCTGCCGTCCGATCCCGTGAAATATGTCTGCCGGTTCGAGATTTTCGCAATCGCGCCCAGGGACCATGCGATCTCCTGAACGTCGAGGGCCAGTCTCCGGCTGGTGGTCGAAAACGACACGTGAGACGCGCCGGGCGTCGTGGTGCCGTCCGTATCGAGCAGGCCCTGGAGGATCGACAGCCGCTGTTCGACGCTTCCCCACTTGTAGATGTCGGGAACGAATTTCTCGTGGGACTTCCTGCCGAAAAGCCCGAGTTCCACCAGCTTTGACCTGAGGGGACTAATCCGAGCCCGCTCCCTGAGGCGGAACCGGTAATCGACCGTGCCGAGCCGGATATGAACCGCCTCGTAGTCCGGCAGATCGGCAAGCACCCGGTCCAGGACCGGCTGGTCCGGCGACGACAGCTTGATGCAGGAGTTTCCGAGATCTCCATCGCCGATCAGGGCGCCGAGCGCGTAGGGCGGGATCGGCAGATCCTGGGGCGTCCTCTCCAGGGCAAACGGCGCCACCAGCGGAACCGCCGTTCTCTCGAACATCGCGCGCCGGATACCGAACCAGCGCCGGATATCCGACAGAGCGACGACGCGCCAGCCCATGGAGCGCTTTCCACAGGCATGGCGCGGCGCTCCCGGAATGTACTGCGAAGTCCGCGTCCAGACTTTCCAGAGATGATCGTCGCAGCACTCGGCCGCCCGTCCGTCCTCGAACGTGATCCGGTAGATCGTCTTTTTACCCTGAGGGAAGACGCCCGTCACGGCGCAGACCCTGCCGTCGGGCGCCAGGACAGGGCTGCCCACGTTGAGGTCGGCGATGCGGCGGAACCCGGTCGGCGTGAGGACCAGCGCCTCATCCGGCTGCGCCTTGCCCGACCCAGTGCCGCCGCAGATGATGATGTTCCGGCGGTCCCGCACGGCGTCCTCGATCACGCGGCGCTGGCGGCCGGTCATCAGGCCGCGGCGCTCGTACTCGATCAGGGGGATCACGGCGCTGGCCTTCTTGCGGATCGCGAAGACCGGCGCCCTGACGTTGGGCGGGACGATGCCGAGGAAGCGGGAGCCGTCGGTCAGCAGTTCGCCCTCGACCACCGGGGTCTGCCCGGTCGCGACCTTGCCGAGCGTCGCGGCGGTCGCGCCGATCAGGGCCACGGCGTCGCCGGGAGCCATGAAGCCGGCCGGATGGCTGTCGCGGCCCAGCCGCGTCACCCAGACTCGGCCGTCCTCGTTGAGCAGGATGTCGGTGACATCGGCTTCCAGCATCAGCCCGCCGACCAGATCGCCCATGCAGCGGGTGATGACGTCGATCTGGCGGGCGTGAACCTGCCGGCTGGTCGTGAGGGATCCTCCATCCATCAAAGCCTCCCATCGGTAACAGAATTTACCCACACACCGCCAATTTTATAACAAAAAATGTTATCATCGGCGGCGGTGCCAGCGGCATCTTGCCAGCTGACCAACGTGAACAAATGATGTTCACATCAGTGAATCACCATCTCTCCGTTTGCCGCAACAACTCAAAAGGGGCAGGGGTGGAGGCCACTGCAGGCGGACCCGACCGCCGCGCCAAAACGGGAATTGCGGCACCTGCCGGTTTGCGGCAAAAAAGGCGGGGAACAATCCTTGTGAGCCTCATGCCCCAGAACCGCTGGCCTATCATCACGACCTCCGTCTCCGGCATCAGGCCGGAGATCTGGGACCGGTTCAAGACGGCGGCCGAAGAGCGGGGTTTGACGCACCGGGAGGCCGCCGAGGAAGCGATCCGCGATCTGGCCGCCGCGTTCGCCGCCGACGGCGTCGATAGATGGGAACCGACATCGCGGTCGAAGGCGCACTCCGTCCGTGCGCACACGGACAGGTGGGACGAGATCCACGCGATTGTCGGGAAGACCGGCTTTCACCAGAGCGTGGTGATCCAGACGGCGATGAAGCGGTGGCTGGACAAACATCAGGCCGGGCCTGTTACAGGCGAACCCTGCGACGACCCGGCCTGAAGCCTTCTACGCGGCGGCTTGCCGGCGTCCGTCGCGGTCTTCGTCCGCCAGGGCCGCGCCAGCCTCTTCCGGCACCCGAAGCGCCGCCGGCAGCCAGCCTTTACCGGCGAGCGCCTTTTCGGCACTTGCGGCCAGCACCGGCTTCTTCATTCTAGCGAAGTCGGCAAGGCGGTAGCGGCTTTCCCCGGCATCCGCCAGCGCCTCGATCACCTTGTCTTTCGGGACGCGGTGCAGAAAGCTGTCGGCGGTCGGCTCCCAATACCCGGCCATATCGAGGCCGAGGGCGGCATGCACCTGATGGGAGTTTGGGATCGGCGGCCTGCCGTATTGCTGAACCGCATTGATCGAGAGGGCGACAAGATAGGCCAGCAGGTCGAGCTTGCCGGACTGCGGAGCGTGCCGCATCCATTCCCAGAGATCGGCGGAATTGCCGGGGATGGTGTCGGCCCACCGATCCCGGATGTCGTTGATCTCCCGCGCCGCCCTGCTCCCGGCCACTTCATGCTCGCCTGGAAAATCGCGGTCGATGTGGATCTTTGCGACGGCATCGTCCTTCGTGCAGTCAAGGAACTCCCGTGCCGCCAGTGTCCAGACCAGGGTGTCGAGAGCCGTGGCCGGATCGGTCGCCATCACCGCCCGCAGTGCCATCGTCCGGTGCGAGGTCAGCTCCGACAGCAGGGAAGCGGAGATTTCCGGCTTTTTCTTCCGCTCCGCCGCAGCACCGGGCAGTTCCAGCACGGTGACGGCGTCCGTCTCATTTCCGGCTTCAGTCCCGGCGGAAAGGATCAGGCCGCGATCCACCTTGATGGCCGGTTCCCACTGGCGCTGTTCCTCGCTCCACTCCCGTCCGAACGTGACCACGGCACCCGCTGTGGCCTTCTCCGCGTCCGACCATTCTCCATCCCCGCACCCGGAGCGTGTCAGGCCGTAAGCAGCGGGATGGCTGTAGTTCTCGATCAGTTCGACCCACGATCAGCCTTCGGTCCTTACCGCCTCGACGGCGGCGGCAAGCCGTCCGGCCACCAGCCGTTCCAGCAGGACGGCATCGTCGAAAAAGACGCCGTCATTCTCGGAGAACAGGTCGCGGGTCACGGTGCCGCCGGCGAGGATGTAGGCTTCCGCCCCGATCAGCTTGGCGTGGAGATCGGTGCCGGACGCCTTGGTTTCCGTCAGCATGCGCCTGATCAGGGAAGGATAACCGTAGTTGTCTTTCACCGCCTTCCAGACATCCTCCTGGCGCTGGCGGTCGTCGCTTACCGTGAAGGCTTCCAATTGCTCCAGCGTCATATCCCCGGCGCGGTACGCTTTCATCAGTTTCGGGCTTACCCGCGCCAGCTTCAGACGCTGCTCGACGAACTTCGGCGTGACGCCAAAGCGGGCGGCGATATCCGCCGGTGTCCGGCCCTGGTCGGCCAGCGCCCTGAAGGCGTCGAACTGATCGGCGGGGTGCATGGCCTGCCGGATGATGTTCTCCGCAAGGCTCAACTCGACAGCTTCTTCTGCGGTGCGGATTTCGCACGGGACGGGATGGTCCCTGGCGATCTTCTTCGCCTTTGCGAGCGTCTGGAGCGCACGCAGGCGGCGACCGCCCGCGATCACCTCGTACTTACCCTTGACCGCTTCGACAGCGGTCAGGTTTTGCAGTAAACCCTTCGCCTCGATGGAGGCGGCAAGGTCATCGATGGACTGCCCTCCGAACTTGCGGACATTGGATTTCGAGAGGGTAAGTTTGGACAGCGGAATATAAGAGGATGTTGAGTTGAAGACGCGTCAAATTTTCGCGATGGTGTGTCGTGAGGTTTGAGGTTGATCGATTGTTGATCTGGTAGGGGTGCAGCGGGATCTATGAGGCCGCGCGATGGCAGACAAACCCTAGCCAACGGACCTGACGGATCAGCAATGGGAATTGATCAGACCGTTGCTTGAGCACAACCATGGACAGCGTGGTCAGCAGCACTACAGTTTACGGCGGATCGTCGATGGCTGCTTCTATGTTCTGCGGGGCGGTATTCCGTGGCGCATGATGCCTCACGATCTGCCGCCCTGGGAAGATGTTTACTATCATCTGCGCACCTGGCGCCGCAAGGGAACCTGGGAGCGGATCAACCAGGTCCTGCGAGAGCGCCATCGGATCGCTAAGGGACGCAAGCCGCAGCCCACCGCGGCGGTGATCGACAGCCAATCGGTCAAGACCACGGAGGCCGGTGGTCCACGCGGCTACGACGGCGGCAAGAAGGTGACCGGCCGAAAGCGCCAGGTCCTGGTCGATACCGAGGGCACTCTGCTGAAAACCAAGGTCCATCCGGCCGACATCCATGACAAGCCGGGCGGCATGCTGCTGCTCACCAGCCTTCACATCCTGTTCCCCACCATCGTGCTGGTCTGGGCCGACAGCAGCTATCAAGGTCTGAAGAACTGGATGAAAGAAAACCTTGGATGGACTTTGACGATCGCCAAGCACTGGTGGACCGGCGTCCAAGGGTTCTGGTGTGCTCCCGGTCAGCAGCCACCAGTCATTCCTTCCGGCTTCCACGTTTTACCGCGTCGGTGGGTTGTTGAAAGAACACTCGCGTGGTTCACCCGAAATCGACGTCTGGCCAAAGACTATGAACGGTTGCCTGAAACTGGTGAGACCTTCATCTACATGGCCATGAGCCGAATCCTCATCAAAAGGCTGACCAAAAGCCCAGTAGCGGAAGCCTGACATTAACACCTAATTTTACTAACTTTCAGCTCAACATCCTCTAAGTGATGGTCATCGTAGTTTTTCCTTTCTGTCTCTTGGCATGACAAAAAGATCAAAACGGCTGAACCTGAAGTATTTTCACTTGAAGTATTCTATCAAGTTCTAAAATTTTGGTCAATAATTTTCGCTGTATCGTTAAAGTTATTGAATTATGGCTCAGATATGAGGGAGAGAATTCATCATCAATTTCAAACATTGATGCTGGGAATGAAGAGATTGTTCTGGTTCCAGGATTGTCGTTCGTGGAGGAAATCTTGAAGTATGTATCAATGCCATCAGGAAAGAGGAATAAGCTTTAAATTTTAGTTTATTGTGTTGGATGGGTGAATGTGCTCCGTGCAAAAACCTTTGCCATAATCGGTGTTGAACTTACTCTGGTCACCAAGCCCCAGCGACGTGATGGAGGACTTGGATCATGAGCGAAATGAAATCGCGGAGTTTCGACACCGTCTCCCAGGACCTTAATCCCCAGGATCTGGTCGAAGCCTTCGCTGCCGTTTGCAGGACGACACTGGACGTAATCGGCGGCAGCCGCGCATCCACGGGCGAAAAGCAGCGGTTTTTGGCGGATATGGCGACGCTGGTGGCAACGGTTGACGGCAAGCCCTACCAGCCGAAAACCAGGGACAGGGACGTGCTGACCGAACTGGATGAACTCGATGCCATTCTCGACCGCGTATCCGACAGGCTTTCGGTAGAGTTCGGATCGATGGCGGACGCATTGAACGAACTGGACAATCCGATAAGCCACATCGCCTGGATGAAGAACTGCAACGACGGCTGCAAGGTCACCATCGAGGAACTTCGCCAGCGCATCGACCGCTCATCCAATGTATCGTGGCAACGTTTCCAATGACGCCGTATGGCGTTCAGCCGGCGGGTTGCCGGGGCTGACGCTGCCGACTGGAGCTTGTTGCCGGCAGCGTCAGGGCAGACCGAAGCCGAAGACGCCGAAGAAGACTCCACGGTGTCGCAGCAGCCAACCGGGATCGGCGTTGCCCAGACGGCCGGCGATGATCGCCTTGTCCACCGTTGCCAGTTTGTCGAACCGGACAAGGGACGGGACCTTCAGACCATTTCCCGGCGTCGGCATGATCGGTACGGCGTCCAGCTCTATCCGCGGAACGGACGTGATGTAGGCGACCACGACATCGGTGCGCCGGTCATTGTCCCCCCGACACTATCAATGCCGGCCGGCGCTTGCTGGCGGACAGATCGGTGAATGGGAAATCGGTCAGGACGATGGCGCCGAACGATATGCCGGTCATGGCCGGTAGCGTTCGACCAGATCGTCATCGCTGTACAGGTCGGGCTCGTCGGCGAGCCAGTCGAAGGCGCCGCCGGCCGCGTTGAGCGCGGTGATCGGCGGTTCGTCATCGTCGACGGCTTCAACGACCACGCGGACCCGCTGGTTCGGCGAAATCCCGCGGCGCCGTAGCTCATCGGTGAGCTTGCCCGCCTCTATGTCATGAAGAACCTGTCGCATGGCCCCAGGATAGCCATGCCGGTGCTCGGACGCAATGAGCGTTCCGCGAGCGGCTGCACCAGGATCTGCCCGCCCGTGCCGTGACCGGGCGTTCAGGTGAGGAGAACTCTCTCCACGACAGCCGAGGCCAGGATCAGATCGGCCGCAGGGCGGAGCAGCCGGACGTGATCGGCTTGGAAGCGCAGGATCGGTCGATCCCACCAGCGCTCGAGCGCTCTTTCCAACCTGATCGCCCGACTGCATCGAGGTTGTCCGTAAAGTTGTAAATTCCAACAAGGTACAGGTCAGACTCCCGGTACCCGAGAGTGTGCTGGATCTGCTGAAAAGCGTTCGTTCCATGGCGTCGCTCCGGATATGGGCGCAGGTAAAGACGTCCGACGTTGATAGTGCCGGAGAACACGCCCGGCACCTCGACATCAACCCGTCCAAAGTCGGGCAGATCCCGTCGCCGCCGCTCGGAAATGACCGGAGCCTTTGCCCCGGCGTCGGGCAAGGAGCAGAGCGTGGCATGCAGCTTTTCCTGCCGCCGCACCTTGCCGGGACCATTGTCCGAAGAATGCGGCGGCCGTCGTTGGAAACCTTCTCCTCAAGCATTGCGCCGCCACAAGGACAATTTTTTCCTCGGCGAGCGGGAAAGGCTATCGTGTCCCTGTGCCGCTCGCGGCGATATCCTCGTATCGGCACGATGCTCGCGTATGGATTCGATCGAGTTCCAGCTTGGAGGAAAAAATGGCGTTGGATAAAGGTGCTGCGTTTCGAGCGCTCCACGAAGAGCCCGGCGTGTTCGTCATTCCCAATCCATGGGATACAGGCACGGCGCGCATTCTGGCTGTCATGGGCTTCAAGGCGCTCGCCACCACCAGCGCCGGCATGGCGTTCTCGCTCGGCGTGGCGGACGGCCGGGTGTCCAGGGACGCGATCCTGGATCATTGCCGGACGATCGTAGCCGCCACTTCGCTGCCGGTTTCGGCCGACCTCGAACGGGGGTTCGGGGACAGCCCCGAGAGTGCTGCCGAGACGGTCCGGGTCGCCGCCGGCATCGGCTTGGCCGGCGGTTCGCTCGAGGATCATACCGGATGCACCGGCGATCCGATCTACGATCCGGCGCTGGCCGCCGAGCGGATCGAAGCCGCCGCGCAGGCTTGCCGTTCGCTCGGCCAGGACTTCGTGCTCACCGCCCGGTGCGAGAATTTCCTGTGGGGCCGTCCCGATCTGGATGACACGATCCGGAGGCTGCAAGCCTACGAGAAGGCCGGCGCAGATGTGCTCTATGCGCCGGGGCTTCCGGATCTCGACACGATCCGGACGGTGTGCAAGTCGGTGACGAAGCCGCTGAACGTCGTGATGGGCATGCCAGGAGCGACGTTCGGTGTAGCGGAGTTGGCGGATGCCGGCGTCAAGCGCATCAGCGTCGGCTCCGCTCTGGCACGGCTGGCGTTCGGGGTGTTTGTGGAAACGGCACGGGAAATGAAGCAGGAAGGGACCTTCGGTTTTTCGAAGAAGGCCATAGGTTTTGCGGAGCTGGAAGGATTTTTCACCGGCTCCACGACAACGTGAAGGAGCCGGTTCCGGAAAACCGCACGATCCGGCACGTCTGTGCCTGTGCCGCCTCACCCGTGCGAGCGGCTGTCCCGCGATCCAGCTGCCGTCGCCCGCCCGCGGTCATGCATGCTCGGTCAGATCGCCCAGTCCTCCAGCCGCAACCCTGCGACCCGTTCGAATTCGCGGGTGTTGTGGGTGACGAGGGTGGTTTGTTCGGCCAGCGCATGGCACGCAATCCAAAGGTCGTTGGCGCCGATCGGCGTTCCGGCGTCCTTCAAGCGGGTGAACTGTTCGGCGTAGTGGCGGCAGATGGCGGGCGTGTCCGGGTAGAGCACCGGGACCTGCCGGATCAGGCCGTCGAGCCTGCGCAGTGTATCCACCTTGCGAATGCTGCGTTCGGCGCCCTTTAACAGTTCGGCATACGTGACGAAGGACATGCAGAGCGTGTCCTGATCGTCCAGGGCATTGACCCGATCGCCAATGCCGGGCGGGCGGTTCTTGATCAGGTAGATCAGGATGTTGGTATCGAGCATGTATCTCACAGATTGTCTCGATCCTGCATCTGAAGCTGCGACTGCCGGTCGGCTTCGAGGGCTTCGACGAAATCATCGTCGAAGCCCTCAAGCGCCTGCAACAGCAGCGCCCCTCGATCCGGATGCAGGGGGTGGATGACAAGATCGCCCTGTGCATTGCGGGAGATCCGCACGCGGTCAGTGTCGAGCCGGAATTTGGCGGGAATCCGCACGGCCTGGCTGTTTCCGTTCATGAAAACACGGGTTGTCAGGGTGTCCATGGTACAGCCCTCGTGTGTACGATGATGTGTGTACATTAGGCGACCTAAATGCCGTTTGCAAGCCTTGGCTTCGGGATCGCCGGGCTGGCCCGGGCTCGATCAGCCTGGCGCGGCTGTCGGAGACGAGCTTTAGTCGTAAAGAAGAACGGGGCTCTCTCACGGTCGATCATGTTCAGCAAAAGCGCTTCTCAAGCATCCGAAACGATCATCGCCACCGTCAACCCGATACGAAGCAACTCCGGTTCCACAACGGTCATGTCGTCTCTCTGCCGAAGGCATCCGGTTTGGCATCCCCGCTTTCCGTCAGAACCCAGGGAGCGCCCGGCGCGGCCGTGAAGATGATCGCGTCGGCCAGCGCCATTCTGTCACCGGCTGGCAGCTTCCGCTCGGCCATACCGTTCAACCGCTCCAGGTCGCCGGCGGCCTGCTCCGGCCGGCGAGCATGCAGGACCAGGATGCACGGCGGATCGTGCCGCCTTGCGCGGTCGATCAGCCAGGGTTGCGGGAAGACTGTGGGATCGGAGAAGACCAGGCGGTCGGGCCGCAGCTGGTCGGCAAGCGCCTCAATCCTTTCCCCAATCGCCGCCAAGCCTGCCGTGGCGGCGATTGCGACCAAGCCCAGCGCCCTGACATGGAACCGGTCGTATCCCTGGATATGGACGACGCGCTGTCCCAGAACCGCCGCCTCCGCCAGTAGCGTCTGGACGATCTGCTGGCGGGCGAGTTCCGTGTGGCTCGCAACCGCGAGGTTGGCGCCGTCACGCACCAGCGCGCGAAGACGTCCGGCCTGACTGTCGCTCAGTAGCCCGATCGCTGCCCAGCGGCCGAGCAGGGGAGGGGTCATCCACGAAATTCTGACCATCGGCGCCGTGATGCCGTCGGACGGCAGAGCCGTTGCGACCAGATCGGCCTCCGAATCCTCGGCGACGATCGGCCGCCGGTCGCCGGGCGGCCGGCCCAGACTGTCGGCGAGGCCGGAGACGATGCGCTCGACGTCGCCGCGCGGCATCGTCGACACCTGTGCCGTGCGTCCATCGATCCGTTCGACCCAGAGCCCGCCATCGTGGTTGACCATCACGGCAGCAACCGCGGGGTTGGAAAGTGGTCTGGCGATGGCAGTTTCGAGCGCCCAGGGCGGAATGCGGGTCCTGGCCGGACGTCTTTGTCTCCCGAGGAGTGCGGTCTTGATGATCCACCCCCTGTTCCGGCGCCGATACCGGACCTTTCCCGCTGAGGCCGAAAGACGTGCGCGAGGCGTCATCCGGACCAGCTCCATGAAATCTCAGGACTGGAAACTGTAGCTGCATGATGGGCTGAATATTGAAAAAAATTCAATAGACCTTTGGGAAGCATGGATACTTATTTAGTTTTGCCGGACCTCGATCAAATATTTTGAGAAAAGTTTTTCTTATCCTCGCCGTGAAGCAGGGATTGAAGGGGTGGCGTATCCGCTGCACCCCTTCAATCCCCGACGCTAAGGCTGAGCAGGATGCTCCGGCGCCGAAGTTGATACCCGCCGCCGCTCGGTGGCCCAGCGGTCGAGATCCTCGACGGCGTAGACGATACGGCGGCCGAACTTGGCGTAGGTCGGCCCGCCACCCTGCACGCGCAGCTTCTCCAGGGTTCTGGGACTGAGGCCGAGATATCCCGCGGCCAAGGCCGTGGGTACGAAGCGCCGGCCGCTGTCCGGCATTGACGTCCTCATGGAAGTCGGCAGGTGATGCGTATCCCGGATGGGCATGGTCGTTTCCCCGATGGTTGCCGGTCGGCGGCTGGCGATCCACCGCCGCCTTGGGGGAAGTCTGGCGGGGAAGCGGAGGCGGCGGGAGAGTCGAACGGAGACGCCCTGCGGATTGACTCCCCGATGCGCCGAAACCCGCACTACGCCTGGGTTCCGAGCGGTTTGAGCAGACGTCGGTAACCGCCGTTCATCAACATGGTGCCGCGCTCGACGAGGTAACGGGTTCGTCGCTCGAGAACGCCGTCCGGTCTGTTCCAGTCCCCGGCCACCGGCTCGGAACCATAGACGGCTTCGGCGATCTGTCTCAGGCTGGCTCCGGCCAGACGGCCGTCGAGCGCCTGGAGCTGCTGCATCAGCGGCCTGGGGTTGGCCGGCGCGAAGCGGCTTGCCGCCGCGGGGTCCGACCGGACCAGGTAGCGCAGTCCCGCCTCGCGCTCGGCTGCATTGCCCATGCGGATCTCGATCGGCATCCGGTCGCGCAGGTCGGATGGATCGGTGAACAGCACCCGCGCCGTCGTCCGGCCGATCTCGAGGACGGCATAGGCGCCCTCGGGAGTCAGGCAGACGGCCTTGTTGCCCGGTTCGGCGAACAGGTCGAGGAACTCGTCCGGTGTCGCGGTTCCGCCGAGAGCGCCTGCGCGGGCCGGCGCCGGGATCGCGTCGGCGCGCCAGAACGGCACGACGATCGATCCCGGCCTGCTCGGAGGTTCGAGGTACCGAAGGCCCCAGGGAGCGGCCCGGTCGACCGGTTCACGGGCACGGACGCCGGGTGGACGGGCTCGTGCCCGCCTTGCCGCCTGCAATTCGAGGCTCCAGGCAATCCGGTAGCCGGGATTGCGGCGCAGGAATTCCCAGGCCCAGCCGCTGGCAGTCAGGCTGAGGGCGTAAAGGTAGTGTATCGGTTGCCTGATCGAGGGCAAGGAAGGACGCCTTGAGTCCGGGATGGAGAGCTGGTCACACCCTCGGTCGAGTAAGATGAAAGCTAGGTAAATTCGCATTTAAATCTTTGCGCATATGACTCTTATTGTCGGTTGCCTGCCGTTCATTCGGTGCTTGAATGAGGGGGCCGTGGGGAGCCTGTGCCGGCAAGGGACGAATGAGGGCGTCCGTTGTTTCGGGGGTAGGGATCGGCAGGGGGAAGTGGCGGTGGCGCTGTCTCTGATGGAAACGCTGTGCCGGGTGGTGGCGGCTCAGGAGCGTCACGCCGAGGCGGCCGGAGTTGCCGTATCGCTGGTCGTGCCGAACAGCGACGGCATGCGCGGTGCGGCACCACCTCCGCTGTCGAGGGCCATGCCGGCCCTGCTGCGCGCCGTGATCGGCGCCGTGGCGCCGGGTGAGACCGTGGAAGTCCGGGTCGAGATCGCGACCCCTGGGGTGGTACAGATGTCGATCGCCGGACGGCTGCGGCCGAGCGCGGCCTTCGTGACGCCGCCGGATGGTGGTCTGGGCGGGTTCGAACTGCCGGCTCCGGCCCGCAGAGCCGTTGCCATGGTGATGAACCGCGGGGGACGGGTCGAGGACCGATCCAGCGCTGTCACGGGGCGGCTCAGGCTGATCGTCAGATTGTACTTCAACCCGGAAGACGTGGTACCGGTCAAGGATGCCGGGGATGGACCGGCCGTCGGCCTGGCGGGAACGACGCCGCACCGGCCGCGTGGACCACGGCGGCGGTGAGGAAGATCACTGGCATACCGCCCAAGCGGGCTGGAGTGCCGCCGTAGAGCTTGCTCCGGAAACGCCATGGTCATCCATATGAAAGCCGGAAGAGCCACCTTGCATGCCGGACAAATCGTGCCAGCGGAAGAGCACTTCCCTCAACGTCCGGCCTGTCATCCAGGCCAGGATCAGCATTGGCGTGGGCAGGATGACTGTGGAAGCGAGGGTGCAGAAGAGAATTTCACGGATGATCCTGTTCATGCAGGCAGTCTGGAGTTGCATTGATGGATTTTAAATGAACCGGATCACGCTTTCGGTCGAACTGGCGTCGTTTCCTGGCATAGCACAAGAGCATGCCACTAGCATTGGAGTCGAACCTCGGATAACTCTGGACAGCTCCCTGCTCGGAGATTTACCAGAACCTGCTGCCGGGAACACCCTTGAAGGGTCCGGCGACGTGAGACGTGATCCAGCCGCCGTAGAAGTCGCCCGGCTGCGGTGTGACGCGTTCGCCATCCACAAAGCATTCGTCGACGGCTCCGGCATAGAAGGCGACGTAGTCCCGCAGGAGCTGAAAATCCGGACTGGGGGCGGGATAGCTCCACGCGGCATCGCGCAGTCTCAAGCCGCCGACGGCGAGGTCGAAGTAGACAGCGTCGCCCTTCCACTCGCAGAATGACCGTCGAGCCGATGGCCGGAGCGCGCTGGGCATGATGTCAGAGGGCGGGATGTAGTAGCTGGGCGGATGGCTCGTCTCGATCGTGCGAACGCTTGCCACGGTGTCGGCAACTACGATCCCCAGATGCAATATCCTGATATGCCGGGAGCACGGTTCCGCGACTGCTGGACGCGGATACGACCAGACGCTTTCCTAGCCGGGGCCGGGAGGATCGGGATAGACGGCAGGTTCAGTCATGAGGACTACATGGGATCGCTGCCCCTGGTCGTGTCCGAAGGTTGGTAGGAAATGCTGATGGCGCGCTCTCCTGAGCTTCAGGGTCGTCGGATCAGGCGGCGAGGTCAAGTGGCTCGTCGGCGGGAGCGACGTGCAGAGTATCCCATCCGTTAACGCGGCGCAGCGTGATCTGACCGCTGGCGAGCAGGGCCCAGAACAGCATGCAGGCGGTCTCGGCACAGGGCAGCAGGCACTGCGTCTTGATCCGTCGCTTGAACTCCTCGTGCAGCCGCTCGATGGCATTTGTAACAGGTATGATGGTTTCGATGCCACCATCGTCTGGTTGGGGCCGTACTGGTCCCGGTGTATGGTGAGACCATCCGGGACGAGGGGCATCGGGAGCGCGTAAGGTGGGCAGGCCGATCTGAACGATGAGCCGCGAGCTCGTGTTTGTAGCTGGCCGCCCCTGCGACCCACCCGGTTGCGCCGTGAGCGCGGATCCGTAGTTGTCGTGTTGCCCGCCGCTCCCGCCGTTCACGAAGGAGAGCCGTCATGCGACGCATCGTTGGAATGGACATCCACCGCACCTTCGCCGAGGTCGTCTTCTGGGAGGACGGCCGGCTCCGACCGGCGGGACGGGTCGACATGACCCGCGCGGGTCTGGAGGGGTTCGGTAAGTTGCTGACCCGAGAGGACGAAGTTGTCATCGAGGCGACCGGTAACAGCATGGCCGTGGTTCGCGTCCTGTCGCCTTTCGTCGCTCAGGTGATCGTTGCCAACCCGCTGGAAGTCAAGGCGATCGCCCACGCCCATGTCAAGACCGACAGGATCGATGCCGGCGTTCTGGCGTCCCTGCGCGCCGCCGATTTTCTGCCCGACGTCTGGCTGCCGGATGCCGAGACAGAACGCCGCCGGCGCCTGGTCACCCGACGCAACCAGGTCGTCCGGCACCGGACACGGATCAAGAACGAGGTGCATTCGATCCTGCATGCCCATCTGGTTCCGCCGTGCCCGCATGCCGATCTGTTCGGCCGGCGCGGACGCACCTGGCTGACCCAGCAGGCGCTGCCTGCCGATGAACTGACCGCAATCGAGCGGCATCTGCGCGAACTCGATCGGTTGGGCGAGGACCTCGACGGACTTGATCGCGAGATTGCCCAGGCTGTCCGGGAAGATCCGGCGGTCAAGCGGCTGTTGACGATCTCCGGCGTTAATCTCACCGTCGCCGCCGGATTGGCGGCGGCGATCGGCGACATCCACCGCTTTGACAGCCCGCAGAAGCTGGTAAGCTATGTCGGGCTCAACCCGCGGGTCCATCAATCCGGTTTGGGGCTGGCGCAGTACGGCCGGATCAGCAAGCGGGGGCGTTCCCATGCCCGGGCGCTGCTGGTCGAGGCGGCCTGGTCTGCTGCCCGGGCGCCGGGACCGCTGCGCGCCTTCTTCCTGCGCATTCGGGCAAGGCGCGGTCATCAGATCGCCGCGGTGGCGGTAGCCCGCAAGCTGGCGGTGCTGTGCTGGCACCTGCTCACCAAAGAGACCGACTACCTCTGGGCGCGACCGGCGCTGGTCGCCAAGAAGACCCGCGCCATGGACCTCCAGGCCGGGGCACCGACCCGGAAGGGAAACCGCCGAGGCGATGCTTATGCTTACAACGTCAAGGAGCTTCGAAACCGCGAGATCGAGGTCGCCCGCCACGCGCAGCATGCCTACGAGGAGTTCGTCAGAGGATGGAAGCCACACGGACCTAAACGTTCTGCTGCCCCAAGAGCAAAAACCAATGGTCCGTGAGGTGCCTGGCCGGCAAAAAGACAACAGGCCAAGTTTGTTCCGGTAAACGCAGTCCGGCTTCAAGATGAATGAAAGGGTTGCGCGACGCGGCGCTGCGGTCAAGCCCTGCGCCTTCGGCGCACCGCTACGCGGCTTCGGGGCT
>ERZ501031.174-NODE-174-length-18244-cov-5.475562_pt1 | contig 18244 bp, 25 predicted proteins | sample MGYA00248843_ERZ501031 | MGnify/ENA primary metagenome ERZ501031 (study PRJEB25958, sample SAMN03398557) | human skin metagenome | study: EMG produced TPA metagenomics assembly of the Human Skin Microbiome Metagenome (human skin metagenome) data set. | reverse complement strand
GAGGCGCTCAAGTCGGCAAGGGCAAGGGTCAGTTGGCTATGACCGCGTTGGGTGCGCTGGTCGGGGCTTTCGCCGGCAGCAGCGTCGGCTCATCACTCGACCGTGCCGACGAACTTCATGCGGACCGCGCTCTACAGCGGGCAGGGGCCGTTCGTACCGGTCAGCGCATCACTTGGAAGAACACCGATACGGGCAACAGCGGATACCTAGTTCCGACCACAGCACCCCGCCAGACTTCGGCGGGTGTTTGCCGGGAATACCAGCAGACCATCACTGTCGGCGGACGAACCCAGCAGGGTGTCGGCACTGCTTGCCAGCAAACAGACGGGTCCTGGCGGATAGTCAGCTAATCGGCACCCAAGCACGCGGTCCACGCCGATCAGCCTGTTCAGATCGGCGGCGGCGGTTTCCCTGCCTTCATAGCCGCCGTTGCCGCGTCCATCTCGGTTCGCATCCCGCGCACCAGCCCCTCATCCACCGCCGTCACCTTCCGGTTCAGCTTTAGCTCCAAGGCGAAGGCAGCGTCCAGCATCCGAGCCATGTCGGGTTCAGCCGAGCGCCAAGTCTCGACTGCCGCCGGCGTCCATTGCCCCGGATTTCGGCCGGTCTGGGCCTTGCTCTCGTTAGCGGCGATCAGCAGTTCGGCAAAGGTCATTTCCGTAATCCCCTATCCCTCAGCCAGCATCTTCTGGCATCGCCGCAGCCCGCTGCTCAATGGCTGCACGTTGCAGCACAGCGGAAACCTGAGTAGCCGTCCACTGCCCCCCGCGGACTGTCGTGAACCCCCGTTTCGTCAGATCACGCGCCGAGGCTCTCAGCGACATGCCGGCCGCTTTCATTTCCTGAATGGCCGGCAACACCATGGCGGCGTGATCCGCTGCCTTTCTCGACCACGCTGAAGCTGCTTGGGCAGCGCCGACGCGATCGGCAGGACGAAGCGACGCCTGATTGCCGAGCGGCAGGCCACGGGCCTTCCTAGCAGCGAGCGCAGCCTTCGTCCTGGCAGAAATAGCCTTGGCCTCTTCCTCCGCGACCAGGGCCATGATGCCGATAGTCAGACGATTGGCGAAGGGCATGTCGGCCGCCACGAATTCGATACCGGACTTCTCTAGGCCAAGCAGGAAGTGGGCATCGCGCGCCAGCCGGTCGAGCTTGGCGATCAGCAGGGTACTGTTCGTCATGCGGCACATCTTCATGGCAGCGGCGAGCTCTTGGCGGTCCGACTTCCTGCCGGACTCGATCTCGCGGTACTCGCCGATCACATGGGTATCACGGGCGGAGAGAAATGCCACCACCGCGGCTTCCTGTGCCTCAATGCCCAAACCGGACCGGCCCTGCCGCTGCGTCGAAACGCGATAGTAAAGGACGTACTTCTGCATGCGACTGGCTTCCGTCTAAATCCGCCGAACCAACCTTCGACGGGACCATACAGCAGAGACGCTCGGCTACCAACCTCACAGGGAAACGCCACCTCCCGATCCCGAACAGGAGGCTCTAACCGCCCTTGATAGGGTTTCTCGGGTTTTCGGGGTTTGTTTTCACCCCTTATATAATATGCCAGTAATTATATTTCTGACACTTTCTCTATAAGGTTGGAATTAACCCTAGAAACCCGAGAAACCCTAACCTGAGCCTCTCTTCAAATCGCTGACCCAGTTTCAATGGCGCTTTAAAAGCCATTGCCCCACACTACTGCGCGATTTTCCTCTTACAATCTATCGTGGGGTATAGTACGTTATCGTAGTTAGTTCGGTCAGATACGTATCTGGGGTTGCCGTGGACAAAGATTTCCTAACAACTAAAGAGTTGGCGGAAAGCCTGGCGCTTTCTTCGCGAACCTTGGAAAAGTGGCGGGAACAGAAGTCTGGGCCGCCATACATCAAGGTTGGGAAATCAGTTCGCTACAAGTCGCAAGCCGTCAAGGAGTGGCTGGCCAAACGCGAGAACTCGCAGGGGTAGTTTAAACACGAAGGGCACGCACTCGGTGAAAGTGCATGCCCTTTGAAAACTGGATGGTCTTGGTATGTCCAATATCGCACACCCGGCGTCCGATATCAAGGATGCCAAAGCGGATGCACATAATTTGGCATGGGCATTGCGCTACGCACAGTCGGGCATCCCCGTATTCCCGCTGATCGGCAAGCAACCGGCCATCCCCGGTGGCGGCGGCTACACCAGCGCCACCACCGATGAAGCGCAGATCAGGAAATGGTGGAGTCGCTATCCCAGCGCCAACATCGGCATTCCAACCGGCAACGCTTCAGGGTTCTGGGTGCTGGATGTTGACGGCGAGGAAGGTCAGGAGAGCTTTTCTGCCCTTCAGGATGAGTTCGACTTCCTGCATACCCCCGTTATAAATCAGACCGGCCGTGGGCATCACCTGCTGTTCAAAATGAACGGCCGGGACATTCGTAACCGTGCCGGCGTGCGTCCAGGCATCGATGTGCGAGGCAATGGCGGGTACATCGTTGCACCGCCGTCGATCCATCCCGCTGGCGGCACCTATGCCTGGGTGGACAAAGATCCGACGACGGCGAGCATGCCGTATGCACCTGACTGGGTCTGCGACCTGGTGGAAAAGAGGGTGTCGGTCAAGGATGAGCAGCCGGCACAGCCATCAGCACATCCCGAGATCCTGGCTGATTACAATCACGATCACCCGTATGTCCGAGCCGCGGTTGATCGTGAAGTCCGTGCCGTGGCCAGCGCCGGCAAGGGCACCCGCAACGATGCACTGAACCGGGCCGCCTACAGCCTTGGTCAGTTCGTTGGCGCCAAGGTGCTTTCCCAAGGCGAAGTCGAGCACCTTCTGATTTCTGCGGCCACGGCTTCGGGTCTGGTTTCCGATGATGGTGAAATCGCTGCGCGAAAAACCATTGCGTCTGGCCTGACCGATGGCATCGCCAACCCCCGGAAAATGCCGGAAGCTCGCTCACCTTCGGATAGCGCCAAACTCAACTACGCGGCCAAACAGAACAGGCAAAGTTCAACGACGTCTGAAGTGCCTCCAACGGGTCCCAGTGGCAACGGAGCCGGCCCCAGCGCGAACGATCCTGCTATCATCCAGATTGTCGCCGGAGACCTGCCGCGCATTGTGACCGAAGCCGAGATGGCCTTGCTTTCCGCCAATGCTCCGGTGTTCCAGCGAGGGTCCATGTTGGTGTCAGTCGGTCGCACGGTGATCAGAACGCGCAACGAGGAAATCTATGGCCCTCGCATTCTGCCGATGACGGCGCCGGCACTTGTGGAGCAAATGACTAAGGCAGCCATGTTCCAGAAGTGGGATGGACGACAAGGCGCCTGGACGCCGACGGATTGCCCTACCAAAGTTGCTGAAACCTATCTTGCGCGGCCGGCTTGGGGCGTGCGCGCCCTGGCAGGTATCATTGAGGCGCCCACGCTGCGTTGGGACGGATCTATCCTCGACCAACCTGGATATGATGCCGCCACCGGTCTCATGCTGATTGGTAAGGTGGAGATGCCCGCCATGGCTGCTCATCCGACCAAGGCGGATGCTCAGCAGGCGCTGACGATCCTGAAGGAACCGATCAGTGCTTTCCCGTTCGCAACCGAAGCGGATAGGTCAGTGGCGCTGAGCGGCATGCTGACGGCGATCTGTCGCCGCGCGTTCAAGTCGGCACCGCTGCATGCCTTCACTGCGCCTGTTGCTGGATCGGGCAAAGGCAAGCTGGTGGACATCATTTCGATCATCGCCACGGGCCGGCCAGCGCCGGTTATCGCTCCAGGCAAGAATGAAGAAGAGGCTGAAAAGCGCCTGGGTTCCGCACTTATCAACGGAGATCCGCTTATCTCGATCGACAATCTGGAACAGCCCTTGGGTGGTGAGTTGCTGTGTCAGTCGCTCACCCAGCCGGTGCTGAAGATCAGGATACTCGGTCAGTCGTTGAACGTTGAGGTTCCCAGCATTGCGGCCATGTTCGCTACTGGCAACAATATCGCAATCCAGGGGGACATGACCCGTCGCACCATGGTCTGCACGATAGACCCCGGTGTCGAGCGCCCCGAGCTGCGGGAGTTCGATTTCGACCCCATCGCCATGGTTGGAGCGGATCGTGGACGCTACATCGCCGCCGCGCTTACTGTCCTCCGTGCTTATGTGCTTGCTGGATTTCCCGACAGGCTGAAGCCTCTCGGCTCCTTCGAGGACTGGAGCAATCACGTGCGATCATCGTTGGTCTGGCTGGGTGAGGCCGATCCGATCGCCACCATGGACAAGGCGCGCGAAAGCGACCCGGTCCTGGCTGCAATGCGGGCTGTCATGTCGGCTTGGTCTGAAGCCATCGGGCATCTCACTGCGGTAACCGCAGCCACCCTGGTCAAGGAAGCGAATAAGCAGACGGGTTCCGCCTTCGGTGTTTTCAATTACGAGAACGAAGAGTTGCGTGAAGCTCTGATGGGAATAGCCGGTGTTGGAGGTACCATAAGCACTCGCTCACTTGGTCGCTGGCTGAAAAGCAATGCTGGCCGCGTCGTGAACGGAATGCGAATTATTATTGCCAATGCTGACGCGCACAACGGGTCGAAGTACCTGCTCGAAAAAATCAGAGATAACAGAGACTCAGTAATATCGGGTGCGCCTCATGTTTTTTGAACGGAATGAACCCGAAATGACGGCACCTTCTGCCAATATCATCTGGCCGAAAGCGACCCCTCGGACTATTCACGGCGTTGGCAGGCTGGTGCATCTGCTCGGCACCATGCCCGCAATCTTGCCTACTGAAGCCAATCCTGACGTCCGCCCTCTCAAAATCCATGTGGCGGAAGACCTATTGGAGCGTGTCCAGCCACCGCAGGGCATGACGCCTGGAGCGGCCCGCGCGATAGCTGCTGACGTGCTCCGCCGCTATGCTTCCTCACCGGAATACCGTGAGGCATTGGCTCTTCCTGGTGCGTGGCGTCATGATCTCGACGGCACCCCAGTCGAACCGGTTTCCGATAACCATGCTCAGCACGCCCGGCGGACCAAAGATCAACCGGTTGCCCAGTCCAAGGAGACGATTATCGTGCAGGTCCCCGCTTTGAAAGTGTCTCTCCCTCTTCGACCAGATCAACTGAGGCCTATCGGAGAAACGGTGAAAACGGTCGATATCACATTGGACTTGGGTGATGGGCGTCCATTTACGGTGCCTTTCTCCGGAAAGAACTATCGCCGCGCCTTGCGCCAGGTGGACGAGTTGCGTGCGTCAGGGACCGAGATCATTGTGGTGATGCAAGGCCGGCTGGTGGCGGGCCATCGCATCGAAGGCGCCGGCCTGGCCGTTCAAGCACGCACCCCAAAGACAGAGAGCTGATCCCCAAGCACAGCAAGCTGGAAATCAGGAGATGAGAGTCCGAGGTCGGTGGCTTCAGCGGCTCCAGCGGCACGCCGCTGTCCAACACGGCCCGGTCCTTGCGGAACGGCACGACGATCCCACTCTTCCCCACCGCCACCAACAAGCCAGCGGTGAGGGCATGGCTGCGCAAGTTCCTGGATGAGCTTCAAGACGAATGACGACTAAGTGAGGCAACCGGCTGGGGGATCTCAGCCGGCTTTCCTTTCGGGCTGCGGGAAGTCAGGCAGGTTGTCAAGTTGCTGGCCGGTAGTTGTCCAGGCCCGGTGCTGGTACTGGCTCAGCATGTAGCACAGGGTTGCGTCGGCCTTGATCTCGTCCAGCGTCTTCGGCCGCGCATTGCGCACGAACGCCGTGCCACGGTGGTTCAGGATCTCGTAGGTATACCGAAAGCCTTCATTCATTTCGGCATCCGTCCCTTCTGCTTCAGATACGCGATAACGGCCAGCTCGACCACGGACGATATCGACCGTCTGTCTTCCTTCGCTTCAGCCTCAAGAGCTTCACGAACGTCTGGATCGAAACGAATTCCGATGCCCTTGAGGCTGCGCTTGGTGGGTTTGGGTGGCTGATCCACAGGCTACTCCTTTTTTCAACAACCGTGGTCCACTTTTATATTGCGTGGACCACATTAGTCCACTACTATACAGGACATAGGCACCGAGGTCCACAGCAAGGATCACAGCAAATGTCCACCATCATCAGCGCCATCGGCGACGAACATACTTACGTCTTACTGAGCATCAGCAGGCAAGAAGGCGGTATCGAGCTGGTGTCCGTCCTGACCAACTACAGCGCCCTGGCCGGCGAGTACCTGACCGCCGAACTGGCCCGCGAAACGGTCGAGGACGAAGGCGAAGCGATCGCTCTGGCGACCGATCTGGAATACGCCGCTCAGGACGAGCTGCGCGCCATGGACATCGATTTCTACAAAGAGCCGTGCGGCTTCCCCGAGGCGCTGGAAAAGCTCTTCGACAATGCCCGCTACGCCGCAGCCATCGCTGCCGAGTAAGCGCCATGGCCCAGCAGCAGCCCGTCACCATCGGTCGCACCGGGAGCGCCACTTACACACTGCGCGGCATGTGGGTTTATCGGGACACCGGCAACGGTCGGCCCTACCGCTACGACACAGCAGACGGATTTGCTGCTGAATGGGAGAGCGGAGCCTTCGGCCCTTCCTGGCGCGATACCGACGCCGGCCGCGCCCTTCTCGATCGCCTCACCCACTGATCAACCGCCCGGTGCGGGATGTGCTGAGAACACACCCCGCGTCCGGCATCACCGGAGTTCATGAAAGATGCGAGCTACCACGAACACCAATACCACTACACCCGGCGCCATGGCTCTGTCCATGCTCGCCGGCTGGACGCCCGACCACCGCAGCCTGGAGGCTGAGGCAGCCGAAATGACTGACATTGCGGAGCGCGACACCGCAGCGCGGGTCACCTTCCAGCGCCGTACCGGTGGAGGTCAGTCCCATGGCTGCTGAACAACTCGATTTTGGGCTTGTCATTACCGACCCGGCAGCCCACCGCGCCGAGGCCGCGAAGAAGCAGCGGCGGTGCCTGCATTGCGAAGAGCAGTTCGCCAGCAGGGGACCAGGCCATCGCATCTGTCGCCGGTGTCGTTCCCTGGAGATCTTCACCAGCTCGCACGCCGAGTTCTCAACTCACTGTGCATTTTAAAAAACTCAGTGTTTTAAGGGAGAAAGGACTATGACTTTGCGCCTGACATTTGCGCAGCGCTGCGTCCTGGCCGACTGCACCCGCACCGCTTTGGTCGGGTGGCTGCTGACCGATCCAGACGTAGGCCAGAAGGCTCGCCGCCTAGAGCACAAGGCAACCTCCGTGCTCGGTTTCAGCTTCAGCCGCTTCGCCAATCTGGTGATGGACGAGATCGGCGAGGATTACCGCCCCCATAGCGTGACCGCCGGGATCGTGTTCCCGCTGTCGATCGCCGAGAGCTTCGCGCTCGCCAACGATATCGAACTGGAGATGGCTACCGACGAACAACTGTTTTGCGCCGGCCTGATCGCCGCTTACAGCCCGTATGGCCAACCGGAAGTCTGCTCCCGAGACTGGCGCACCCACGTCGCCGCGCTGGCCGCTCTCGGTCTGACGGTCGATTGCCCGACGCTCCCCCGCCCCTGGCGAGATGTCGTCCGAGAGAAGTTGCTACCCTTCCGCCGGGCTGTTGCTGCCGCCTTGGTCTCCGATCTTGTCGCCGCGGAGTGACCCAATGATGCGCAACATCACACTCGCCGCGACCGTCCTGGCTCTCTCCGCATGCGCAGGCACCGCTCCCCGCCTCTCCGACACCATGAACGAGGCCGATCAAGACCGGCTGTCAGCCGCTCACTACTACGCATTTCACGGCACGCTGGCCCAGCAGTCGGTATGGAGCAACGTCGCCACCGGCCTGGGCGGCACCGTCCGCGCATTGCGGGCGTTCCCCGATCCCGACACCGGCTTGCCCTGCCGTAAGGTCGTGGAGGACACCCGCTCGACCGTCGGTGGACGCGACATCCGGATCGGGACCGCCTGTCAGAAAACCGATGGTGACCTAGTCGTGATCTACGGCGACCGCGCCGATATCGAGCGGTCGGACGAAGTCGGGGGTGACGAATGAGCGCCCCTCGACACATCCCCATGCCGGCTGACGTCGGCGGGCTCCGCATCCGCGATTGGATGGATCTCGCCCTGGCCGCGATCGACGGGCAGTCGCAAGACTGGCGGCGGCGGTGGCTGGATCTGCATCAAGCTGAACTCTCCGACTTGCGCCGCATCAGACCGGACTGGGCTGAGAAGGTCGAAGCCGCCGTACACCAATGAACTCGCACCCTTCACATTCAACCAGGAAGACGATGATGACGACAACTCGCCCCCCCGTCGATCCCGCCCTGGAGCTTTTCTATGAGTGGCAGAAAGCCCGCGCTGCCGCTGCCGCTGCATCGGATGCCTTGGAGATCCGCGCAATTGGCGACAAGAGGGATGCTCTATCTGCTGCCGAGAACGCGGCTCTCGACCGAGAGAACTCTATCATCGACCGCCTAATGGCCACGCAGGCTCGAACCCCCGCCTCAGCGCTGGGAAAGGCCATTGTGCTCGCCCACCTTGCCGAGCAGGGTGGCGACCCGCTCGTTATCCAGTTCATTGCCTCGATCCTGCCCGATCTCGAACGCCTGCTGGCCGATCTGATCAGTGGGCAAGGGCTTTCGACCAGTTGATCGAGCAGACAATCCGGCCGGCGTGGGGGCATCCCCACGTCGGTCACATCTTTACAAGATGTTAACCATAAAATTTGAGCTTATTCATTAACCTGTAAAGTAAAACACACTATCTGTGTCACACAGCACACAACATACCTCAAACTACACAAGAAAAAACCTCTTTGTTTCATAACGACTATTTGATAATCTTGGCATGTCATTTTTCTTGTGGAGGCACTGATGTCCAAGCTCGAACCGCAGGATCTGATCCTGGCGTTGATGTCGCGATTTGAGCAGCAATCGCTTCCTCTCGTCTTCTCAAAGGCCGAGTTCTGCAAGGCTGCCGGGATCAGCCTGTCGAATTTCCACCGCTTAGAGCGGCAAGGAAAAGGTCCGCCTGTTTGTCGTGTCGGCGCAGATGGGAAGAAGGTCGTAATCAGACGAGAGGACGCTGAGCGTTGGTTGCTTGATCGCCGAGAAGAACCGGCAGTCTCCTTGATCGAAGAGATGACCTAGTCCGAAAAAAGCTAACGCTGCATCGCGGAGTCCACCCGCAGTGCAGCGTTTGTCATTGGAGACAGGAATGTACCAACCAAACTTTTCTCGGCCGGGTTCGCTCCCCAGCCGTCCTAATGGGAACCACCTTCGACTGAACGATACTCTTGATCTTGACACGGATTATGCGTCGCTGTTCTCCGGAACGCAAGCCTTTTCTGTTTCAGGGCGCCCGAGTTTTCAGGTCGCCTGGCTCACTAGACGATACGGCCTCTCCCCTCATCGTGCAGCGTTGATTGCGAGCCTCGCCGGGATGGATCTCCCCGGAGGGCGGCATGACTGAGGTCGCCCTGACCCCCGGCGACCGTGACAGGCTTGTTAAGCTGCTCGGCATGCTCTCCAGCTCGTATGACGGCGAAGTCGTCAACGCCGGCAGGCTGGCGAACTCCATGCTGAAAGCCGCCGGAACTACCTGGAACGACGTGATCGCGTCGCCGCGGCTCCCCGCGCCAGCGAGACCTGAGCGCGAATGTCGCCGGCCTGATCGCGAATGGCGAAGGCCTGTCTCGATCAGCCATTCCGTGCGGGTCTGCCTGAGCTGGCCCGAATTGCTGACCCCGTGGGAACTCAACTACCTCCGGAGCATCAACGGCAAGACTTCCCTAACCGAGCGGCAAAGGAGGACGCTCGACAACATCGTCGACAAGGTCGAAGCCTTCGTCATCAGGTGGAAACCTGAATGAGTCGTCTGGATGACGGAGAGTTGTTGAGGATCAAGGCTGCCCTGAACGCCGATCCAGCGTCTGCGTTGGCGAGGTTATTCCCCGCTGGCCGTTTAATCCGCAATGAGTTCTGTGTCGGCGACATTACCGGAACTCCGGGCGATAGCCTGAAGTTCAACGTCAAGAAGCTGGCCGGCAAAGAGTTCAGTGGGAGCGAGCGCGGCTTCAATGGCGTGCTGGACGTATATGTCGCTCATGCCGGCAGCATTCGCGGCGGCCTTGATCTCGCTCGCCGATTACTGGACATGCCGGTACCAGAGCGCCCCCAGCAAAAGAAGGGGACAGCCAGGGACCGTAAGGCGGGCACCTCGGATGACTGGGAGCAGATCGTTCCGGGGCCGGATGGAGTGGTATGCCCACAATTCGACCGGCTATGGCCCAAAGCCACCTTCCGGGCGGCATGGGAATACCGGGACACGACTGGACGTCGGCTCTTCTACGTGGCCCGCTATGAGTGGGATGAAGTAGACAAGGATGGGAAGCGCAAGCTCAGGAAGGTGACACCCGCCGTCACCTGGGGCCATGGCGAGGATGGCCGGCGCCGCTGGCGTGCCAAGGGCAACGGGCTGAACATCCTGTTCGGCCTGGAGCAGCTCGCCGCCCGTCCCGATGCGCCGGTTCTCGTTGTCGAAGGTGAGAAGACCGCTTGCGCCGCCCGGCTTCTGTTTCCGGGCTGGGTGGTAATGGCTTGGAAGGGTGGCGCCGGGAACGCCAGGAACATCGACGTCAGCCCGCTCGCCGGTCGTGACGTGGTTCTGTGGCCCGATGCCGACGAGGACGGCGGCGGCACCCGCGCCATGGAGAAGATCGGTAAGGCCGCTCTCAAGACCGGCGCTGCTGTCCGCCTGGTGTCCCTGCCGCCAGGTCTGGCCGATGGGTGGGACTTGGCCGACGCCATGCCTGATGGCTGGACGCGCGCCACCCTGGAAAGCCTTCTGGTCAACGCCACGGACCACGGCCGCGGTAACCGCCTGTCCGCTTACCATTCGGCACCGAGCGAGCCTCGCGACGCCGCGCTGGCCCGCCAACGCCGCACCATAGGCGAATGGTTCGGGACCGGGGCGAAGCTGGTCCGCGCCAGGAAGGAAGCCGAGGAGCGGGCCGTGGCCATCATCGAGGAGGCTGGACTGAACGATGATGCTCTGAAAGGCGATCTGACCGACCGCCAGATAGCAGCGCGCAAGGCGGCGATCAGCCGCAAGGTCAACAAGCAGGTAGCCGCCGAGCATGGTCTGGAGAGGTTGAGCGGAAAAGGTGCGCGCCTGCTACTGACCGGATCTCAAGGCAGCGGCAAGAGCCGGGCGGCCGCCGAGGAAATAGCCGACCTAGACGAAAACATGGTCGTGTGGTGGACCGTGCCGACGATCGACAAAGCCGAGGAGCAGGCGGGCGAGTACCGCAAGCTGGCGCGCCCAGGCAGTCCGGCAGCGCTGGTGGTGCGCGGACGCGGCCAGGGCGATCCCGAGCAGCCGGGAAAGACGATGTGCCCCCGCCACAAGGTCGTGAACCGGGCGGCCTCCCGTGGCGTCGAAGTCCGCAGGAAAATCTGCAAAGTGTGCCAGTTCAAGGATCAGTGCGGCTATCTCAAGCAGGAAGCACAGATAGCTGGGATGGAAGGCGGGCTGTTCCTGATGGCGCGTGAATACACCTTCATGCCGTCTCCGGCACCAAAACCGGACCTATTCGTCGGTGACGAGTCCCTGATCCCCGTCGCGACCTCCGAGCCGGTCACGTTCAATGCCGAGCGGATCAGGGAAACGGGAAACTGGAAGTCAGCTGGATTGGACGCGGCGATAGATGCCGCCGCCGTCCTGAGTAAGGTGCATTACGCCGCGACTAAGCACCCGACCCGGATACTGGCGGCACTCAGGGAAGCCGGTATCGCCCGCAGGCAGATCGCCGAGACCATCGTCTATCTGGACGAGGCCAGCGGGGCGGCGGCGGCGGACGCCATCACCGGGAACATGACAGACGCCGAAATCGAGGACGTCCTCGATCAGATCGACACGAACGACATTCCAAACGTTATCCGGCTGCTGCGCCAGATCAGGCGGGAGTGGGATACCGGCAGGGACGGCCTCAACACGGTGACGGTGTCCGATGGCACCGTGAAGGTGTTCGGCCTGCGAACGCCCCGGATCGGCAGGGAAACCCCTGTTCTCCTGCTCGACGGAACCGGCAGCGCCACGCTGAACCGGCTGCTGTTTGGTGACCTGGCGCACCAACACATTCCGGTCGAGCGGCAAGCCCACATCACCGGCACCAAGGGCAAGTCCTACAGCCGCCAGTCGATCACCGGATGCGACCGCAACGGCGAGCCGATGCCGAGCCGCGTCACCGATGCCGAGCGACTGCGCCAAGAGATAGCCTACGTGGCGCGCCGCCAGAATGGTCCGGTGTTCGTCTGCGGCACCAAGGGCGCCGAGGAGATCCTGGCTCCAATCCTGCCCGCCACAGCCCGCCCCGGCCACTTCGGCGCGGTGCGTGGGATCAACGCCTGGGAGGAGTGCGCAACCGCCGTGGTGGCGGGTCGTGAACAGGTATCGCCCCAGCGCCTTGAGGACATGTCGCGCTCGTTCACCGCGACCGACGCCGAACCGTTCCAGGTGTTCGGCGGCTACGTCAAACAATCACGCGCCCGCCGGATGCGGAGCGGCGAGATCCAGCCGGTCGAGGTCGAGGTTCACCCGGATCCACGGTGCCAGGAGTTGCTTGAGCAGATCCGCGAGGCCGAGATCGTCCAGGCTGCCGACCGGGTGCGGCCGATCTTCAATGAGCGCTCAATCGTGCTGATGAATGAGCTGGTGCTGGATGTGACTTATGACCGGATATTGAGCCATGAGGAGCTGGTGATGGGTGGCAATCGGTATGAACGGGCATGGTCCGAAAAGGGCATTTTGCCAGCGGGTGCGCGGGATTTGCACCGCTTGTTCGGAGAACTGTGGCCCACCGTGAAGGCTGCTGAACGTGATTTGGAGAAGCGCGCGGTTAATACCCCCCCAAACCAAATAAATACTATTTGGGCGAGGGGGGTATTAACGCGGTATCGGCTTCAGGGGCAGAAAGGCCCTCTCCCATCATCGGCGTGGATTGATCCTGAGCGGCACCCCGATCAGCGTGCAGCACTGGAAACCCTGCTTGGTCCGTTGAGTCATTTTGAGGTAATACAATCTTCGGTGGAGAAAAAGGCAAACGCTCCAGCGATGAATTCGGATCTGATTAAGCTCCAAGCACCTAGCAGGCAGGTGGAAGTGCCGGTGTCTGAGCTGAGCACAGCGTCGTTGACGGTAATACCACCACGCCCAACGCCAACGCCGGCGGATGATCTGACGCGGATGGAGGCCATCCTTAGGCAATCTGGCAGGGTGGCGGGCTTATCATCTCGCCTTGAAGCTGCTTACCAGCGGCTCAGGCCGCCCATACACGAGCTACGCGAACAGACTCAGCGAAGGGCGGCGACATGACGGACAAGCCTGACGACCAGTTCGGGCCTTGGTCGGTCAATATCGAACCTGCGGAGAGGTTGGCCCGGCTGCGAAGCCTCCGTGCCATGGCGCGCCTGATCGCTGGACCTACAGGCGCCATCCTGGTCGACCGGCTGCGCCAGGCCGAAACCGACATAGGCGTTTTACCGGAAGCGCTCGCAGCTCTTGATGCTCTGCCTACATTGCCGCGGCGCCGACTGCTGGCCAGTTACGCCGCCTTGGACCGAAAGCCCCGCAGTTCTTGAGAGGAGACACCATGATGTCCGACACAGTCTTTTCCGCCAACCTGCCTCACGATTTCCACGCGACGATGCGAATGGTCGCCGATCGCCTGGAGAAGGAGCCCGGTTTCGCTGAGTCGCTGGATACGCTTCTCGCCGATCAGGGGGGCGAATGCGACGCTCATCCCGCTGATCCGAACCCGAACCATAACCGCATTCCGGAGGTCACCGTCATGGATGAGGGCGATCTCATTGCAGTGGTCCTTGGGGGCGACTGCGCGCAGGTCGTTCAGACAGCAGCGGGCTTGAGTAACGTGTCGGTGGCCATGGGCATCTGGTTGGCAATCCAGCTTTACGGAGCGGCCACTCAGGTCCGCGTTACCAAAGAGGATGCCGGAAAAGCAGCCTAGTGCCTGGATGCCGGCGCGTTATCGACAATAACGAGTCCCATGTCGGCCGCGACCTTGTTCAGCTCAGCGACCATTTCCTCGCGGCTGGTCACCGGCCGGACGTTCTCCACCTTGCGTTCGGACCGCTCCACGATCAGCCCGTTGAGCTTCCCGATGGCGAGCACGGCGCTGGTCATGTGGCTCGCGTTCGAGTTCTCCCTGGCGACTTCGTAGGCCTCAAGAGCCATCTCGGTCAGCCGTGCCGTGGAGATCTCCATCTTCTCCCGGCTGGCCTTGGCCGCCTCGGCGAGTCGTAGGGAGATCTTAGGGTTTTGACATAGTTTGCTCGCTTCAACGTGCTGGGCGTTGTCGCTCATGCCCGAGACGTCGTACGCGGCTCGATATGCGTCCACCTGCGTCATGCCGGAAAGCAGCGCCTCGACGAAGGCGGTCTGCTTAGCGGTCAATTTGTCCAGCTTATCGGCCATGAGGGAAGCTCCACAAAGTCTATGATTTTAATAGACAATCCATCTCCAAGATGGACCAATTCGGCAATCGTTTCAATAGACTGTAGGTGTCAGGTTGACACAATCATCGTGTCAATCGCGTAAAGCGCGGCAATGCTCTCCCGGAAGCCGTCGTCACGGAACGAGACTCCCCGGTTAAAAATTGACGGGGGGGTGTTGTGGGGAAAAATCGGTATTTTCTCTTTGAAAAACAATGGGTTAGCTTATCAATGGGGGTAGTGGGGGCTCAGTCCTCTTCGTAGGGCAATTGAAAAAAAATGATGAGATTTCTCGGAGGGCATAAAGCCTAGGCGGCATAAGGCGGAAGGGGGGCCTCCCCGGTAGGTCGATACGCCCCTGGGGATACCGTCTTGATCATCGCGATCAGGCCCCACCCGGGGGGTCCATCATGGCATACGGCTGTGGCTTCCCCTGCTCACAGCAGCATGACGCATCCAGCCTATCTCCTGACGACGACCGACCTGTCTGCTCCGACATCCTGATTTTTTCCTCATGTATGGAAACTCCATTGTATTCGTTGCCATGGCATGCTGATGAAACAGCTACGCATCATGCCCCCCGGTGCTTCTAGGCTGTCGGAACCATGGAGCGGGACAGTGTTGGTGGTGACATGGAAGACATAGCCACGTCAGAATGCGGCGACTGGACCACGATCACGCGCCGACCAAGATGATCATGTGATACACACCTTGCGGATCAGCTACAGCTATGACCTGGGGTGAACATGCACGTCGTCGTCTGGGATAGCAGGGCCAGCAGTGGCCATCACGCCGTCAATGATCTGGATCGGGCCGAGGCCATCAGCAGGGCGCTGCAACGGGCGATCCCCGAAGCGCAGATCCGGGTGATGCCGGCTCATGATTACGGCGCCGCCGCCGTGGTCGAGCGCCAGCAGCGGCGAGCAATGCGGCGATAGGTCAACCATTCGCCAATAAGGGAAGAAGCATGTCGAAAGAACCTGCGACCCTGGACGACGCGCTTAAAGATGCCCTTTATGCTGTGCTCGACCCCATAGCTCCCAGGCAAGTCCCAGAAAAATTTGCAGCTTTCACCGACCAGTGGCTGACCAAGTACGACGAGGGACTGCTGGCGCGTCGCGAGATGGAGTTGGCAAACGACAAAGACGTAAATCTTCTTATGAAGGTTTTCACGGTCATGAAGCGACATTTACCCCAGTCATAAAGGCAAGACGACATAGGGCAGGCTCATCCCCTGCCCTTTTTGCCGTCCGGAGCAGGACCTCCACTGGTGAAAGCTATCAGGGAGCCGTCCGGACGCCAGCATGCCAGCACGACACCGGGCCGAACCGGCACATGGCGATGGTAGTAGGCCATCGCCGGCCCTTCATCGAGATGCGAATAAACGATCTTGGCGTGCTTGCTGTCCGGCCCCCTACTTTGATGGTACCGATGCTGCGTGACCCGGTATTCGCCTGACTCTTCCATGATGCCCCCTGCCCTGCCTGACGGGCATTCTACCTCTCGACCCGGTCGACGAATACAATCATGCAGGGATCATTCATCGTGTGTCGTCGTTGGCAATGGGCCAAGACATGCCGCAACTCCGGCATCACCATGTCGGCACCGTAACGCTCGATCAGCTTGGCCGTGCGGTACTGCCCTGCCCTGCCGCACTTGTCGCATTTGACCCGCACCAGCGGCAACGGGAACTCGCCCAGGCTCCAGGCGCCGTGTGGCATTCCTATTCCTCCACTTCTGACAGCCGAGCGGCCAACGAGCCGCGACCAACTCGCCCACGGTCGAGGTCAATGGCTTTCGCGGGGAACCGTTCGCAGCCCGGTCGTCATGCCCCCTAGAACGTCATGTTGAACCGGGCGAGAATGGGCGGAAAGCCATTTACCCCCACAAGCCTAAGACATGCTTATCGCATCCCTCCTGTTGATCTTCTTCAGATCAACGGAGGGAATGCCCAGCGGCGAGCGTACTTCCTTACCTGCTTAGCTAGCTATTTGCTTATATACGTATCTAGCTACTTCCGTACTCCCTTCTCTGTAAGATACTCCAGCACGGCTTCGAGCATCACCTCTTGGTGCGTCCTACGGTTCTTGTAGGCGTAGTCGCGCAGGATCTCGTAGTCGGGTTCGTCCATCTTCAGAGTGAGGGACTTCTGGGGGAGCTTGGTCGGCTTCTCGGCAGCGGCAGGTTGAACGGGTTCAACCGTCGGAGCAGGAGGCACCTGTCCACGCTGCGGCATCTCGATGGGCCGCGGTGCGGCGCCCTTGGGCTGGATCAAGCCGCCAAGCCGGTTCGGAGTTGCTGATTTGCTCACTTGCTTACCTCCTTACTTAGCTGCTTACGTAGATACGCAACGAGTTCATTGATCTCAGTCGCGGCCGCGCCGTCGCCCAGCTCGACCACAGCGCGACCATCGATTGCTGCCGTGGGGAACTCGACTCTGTCGTGGATCACGATCGGCGACACCTTGCCGTGCTGCGCCAGGGCAGGGACTGTCTCCAGCGCCAGCCGGGTCCGCTTCTTCGCCTGCGACATCACGAATACGAAGTTGCACCCGGCGGCCTCGATCATGTCCAGCGTCGGGCCGACTGCGTCCAGGTCATCAGGAGTCGGCCTCACCGGCACGAGGACAAGGTCGGCCTGAGCGATCACATCGGCGATGAAAGCATGTGCCGACGGTGGTGTGTCGATCAGGACCATCTTGATGCCGGCATCGCGCAGAGCGTCCAGCGTGGCTGGCAAGCCGTTGTCGGTCCCGACCAGCACAGGCGTCTCGGCCTGGCGCCGGTTATACCAGCTCGTCAGGCTGCCTTGCGGGTCGGTGTCGATCAGCGCCACGTCATCGCCCATGGCGACGGCGAGATTACGCGTCAGCGTCGTCTTTCCAGACCCGCCTTTCTGGCTTGCCACGACTATCGTCTGCATGCTGCGACCTTTACGTAATTAAGCATTTAGGTAATTGCTTAGGTAAGCACTTGGCTACTTAGCGAGATGCTTACATACGCAAGGCTCGGAGTCCATAGTCAGGCCCTCAAGAGCCGAAATTCATCTGCCATGGCTGTCCACGGTGCCTGCCAGCTCTATCATCGACGCTATGGTCGAAAATTTAGCCGCCTGATACGGTTTGGCGATTTCCTGCTGTCCACCGACCGGGCAAACCCAGACGACTCTCAGCGACCTTCCTACGAGTCAGCAGCGAATAGGGTAGGGGCGGTGAGGTTCAGGTATAGCGAGCCTCTTTCAGCTTTCCGGTTTGGGTTCCCTGAACCACCAGATGTCGTTTTCGGTTCGATATCGCGCTGAAACGCAGGGAGTTTTGTGACCAGTTCTGGGAGTCACGCTGCCTTGCCTGACCTTTCCGTCGGGAACCTGACCGAGCCATCGTCGCGGTCGAGCTTGTAGGTCACGGCCGGCGGTTCGACCGGTGCCTGCTCCAGGTTCATGAAGTTCGCGTCGGCGTACCAGCAGTTCCGCTTGAGCCGGAACGCGGGCGCACCCTTGCGAAACATGATCTCCTCATCGTCGGGTAGTTCGTTGACCTCCTGGGGGAGCAGGAGCGCACGCTTCGCCTGACCGGTATTCTGGCTCTGCTCTTTCTGCCGGAACCACCCGAAGAAGCGTGGCGCCGACTGGCTGACATTCTCGACGGTGTCATACCCGGTCCGCTCGCTGACCTCCTTCGTTAGCAGTTCGTCGTTGGTGCCGAAGACGATCTCCGCGCCGAGGTTCCCCAACAGTGAGGCCAACCCGTCTTCCTTGTATTCGTCACGCAAGTCGGTCTTGGTCTGGACGACGAAGCTGAAGTGCAGCC
>ERZ501031.173-NODE-173-length-18281-cov-4.613300_pt1 | contig 18281 bp, 20 predicted proteins | sample MGYA00248843_ERZ501031 | MGnify/ENA primary metagenome ERZ501031 (study PRJEB25958, sample SAMN03398557) | human skin metagenome | study: EMG produced TPA metagenomics assembly of the Human Skin Microbiome Metagenome (human skin metagenome) data set. | reverse complement strand
GTGGCTTGGCATTGTACACGCTGGGCAGGGCTTCTGGGGCCTATGATGTCGTCGGCGGCGCCGTGGCGGCGCCTATCGGATCGTCGGGGATCGCTGTAAACAAGAGCGGTTACGCCGTTGAGTCAAATTCGAATACGGCGGGCGGATGGTATCTCAATTATCGCTCGGATCTGGTTCGCCAGATCACGACAGACTTCACACTGGCACTTGACTACTACGTAGCATCATCGGCGAGTGGCGGTCATATCTTTGCCATGCCGTTTGCGGCAGGCACATACGTCACTCCAACCGCAGCCATCAAGTTTCGAAGGTCAAGCACTTCGGCTGACGGCGTTCTTGAAATCGCCGACAGCACATCAAGCGCCAAACTCGTCGTTTACAACGCATCCTTCGTCGTGAACGAACAAAGCCTGCTGACTATTTCGAAGAGCGGAGCCGCAACCTCTTGCTATCGAAACGGCGCATCCCTAACGAAGGGCACGGACCAGTTTTCTTCTGGAAGTACGGTCAATTTCGGAGTGCCGACATCGGCCTGTTTTCTGAACAGGTCGGATTCACTTACCGGTTTTGGAGCCACGGGTAGCATAGCCCTTACCGCTCTGTGGAGCCGTGCTCTGACGGACGGCGAGCATCGGGCATTCTATGAGAATCCCTATCAAATTCTCAGACCTACGGCTTCGCGCCGCTATAGCTTTGGAACGTTATCGGGCGCTCCTCCGTCTTATTCCGCATCCATTGCCGGAAGACTTCCGAAGCTGAACGGATCTGTTGCCGTCACACGGTCGATCCCCGACCGGACGGCGAGCACTGCTGGGCGCATTCCTTCGCTGAAGGGAGCGGCATCGGCCACCAGATCCGTTCCGGACAGGAATGCTACTGTCCAGGCTGGCCTGCCGAAGTTGAGCGGTGCAACTACTGCAACAATGACGATCCCCGGCAGGTCGGCGGCGATATCCGGGAGGCTTCCAAAGCTATCCGGAACGGCATCCACTTCTTATGGTGCCGTAAATTCATCTGCGACGATAAGCGCCCGAATTCCGAATCTATCCGGCGCTGCATCCGCGATCTATGGTGCGGCCTCCACCTCCGCAGCGGTAAACGGCAGACTGCCTCTTCTTCGCGGTTCGGCATCAGCGTCCAGGGCCATCCCCGGCCGGATAGCCAACGTAACCGCCACGCTGCCGCGACTTTCCGGACTATCCACAGCCACACGAACAGCGCCGGATGTGACCGGAGGCATATTCGTAGACCTGCCGAAATTGACCGGCAGCGTTGTTGCTTATTCGGCAGTCCCGATTTTCGTCGGTGGTGTCGCAGCAAGTCTTCCTAAGCTATCCGGTACGGTAACCGGAGAAATCACTGAGCCAGTCTTCTATGTGAGTGCGGATGGCACCCTGCCTATGCTGCAAGGCAGGGCACTTGTCAGCGTTATCAGTCCATCCGCAGCAGATGTAGTCGGGAAGATTTGGCTTACGGGAAAAGTCGTAACTGAAATCTACTTGTCCGGAAAGGTTGACTCCTGATGCTGCCCCCGATTACCGACCCCAATGTTCAATGGTCCGCTGCTTATGTCAATCTCCCTGCTGTTTGGGACGAATACAGAGGCGCAGGGACCACCGTCGCCGTCGTGGATGATGGGTTCGATACGACGCACACGGAACTTGCCGCCAACTACAACACGGCCATCGACTACGACTACAACGACAACGATACCGACCCCCAGTTCGGAAGCGCCGACAAGCACGGGACGGCCGTCATGGGGGTGATCGGCGCCGATGACAACGGGTCCGGCATTGTCGGCGTCGCCTGCGATGCGGATATAACCGGGTTCAGGGTTCCCTTCGTGATCGGAAGCATGAACACATTCGGAACCGCAGTCATAGCGGCTGGTGCCGCAGCAGACGTGGTCAGTTCCTCCTGGTCTTGGGGGCCGTTCTTCGACAACTGGACCGATCCGAGCATGGCGACGGCGGCAACCGCTCTTGATACCAATGCTGCTACCGGACGCGGCGGTCTGGGGACGCTCACTGTCTTCTCATCGGGCAATACTCGTACGCTCGGCGACAGTTCGAACTATTCGGACTGGAAGAACAGCCCCTACGCAATCACTGTCGCCAACGTTCAATCGACAGGCATCTATGCGTCCGCAAGCAATCCCGGCAGCACGAATTTCGTCTCCGCACCGGGACAGAACGTGACGACAACGGACAACACCGGCTCTGCCGGCTTCGGCTCGGGAGATCTAGTTACTGTCAGCGGTACGAGCGTCGCGGCCCCGGTGGTAACCGGCGTTGTAGCGCTTATGCTGGAAGCCAACGCTGGACTGGGATATCGGGATATCCAGGACATTCTGGCCCACACCGCGACCAAGACCGATGCCGGCAATGCCGCGTGGCAAACGAACGTCGGCACCCACCACAACGGCGGTGGGCTTCACTTCAACACCAACTACGGTTTCGGCGTGGTGGATGCTCTGGCAGCAGTAAGGCTTGCCGAGACCTGGACCGAGACATCAACCACGGCAAACCTCACGACCACGACCGCGTCGGCTGCACCTGCTGCGGCAATCCCGGATAATTCCACGACCGGCGTGACCAGCACGTTCTCTATCGCTACCGCCCTCGACATCGAACATGTCGAGTTGAATTTCGACATCGACCACACCCGCCACAAGGACCTGACGATTACGCTCACATCGCCCAGCGGGACTGTAAGCCAGATGATTGCCAAGCCGGATGGCGGGCCGAACGGCGCACTGGACTTCACGACCATGTCCAATGCCTTCAGGGGCGAGAACTCAGTCGGGACCTGGACCGTCAAGATTGTGGACAGCGCTTCCGGATCGACAGGGACCATCAACGACTGGTCGATGAAGATCCTCGGTTCCAACAACCTGACCAACGACAACTACGTTTTCACGAACGAGTACGCCTCCGCAGTGACGATCACCGATGCAGACATGGGTACGGACGTGATCAATGCTTCAGCGGTGACCGGCAATTCGACCATCGACCTGAATACAGGCATCGCTGGCTCCATCGGTGGAACGGCGTTCACCGTGGGCAACACCGGCATCGAGCGTGCATTCTCCGGCGACGGCAACGACAACCTGATCGGCAACAGCAAGGCCAACGACCTTCACGGCGGGCGCGGCTCCGACTTCCTGAAGGGTGACAGCGGCAACGACACGCTGTTCGGCGATGCCGGGACAGACGAGCTTTACGGTGGCGCCGGCAAGGACGACATGACTGGAGGGGCGGGAGCAGACCAGTTTTACTTCAACGGTACGGGTCAGTCCGTCGTCGGGGCGAACGCGGACTGGATACTCGACTTCTCCATCGCGGATCTCGATCTGATCGACCTGTTCGACATGGATGCCAATTCCACGGTCGGCGGCAATCAGAACTTCAGCTTCACGGGCACTTCCGCATTCAGCGCCGCAGCACAGATCCGCTACGACCAGACGGCAACCGACACGCTCGTCTTCGGTGACGTGAACGGTGATGCTGTCGCTGACTTCCAGATTAACCTCGCTGGGCTTCATACGCTCACAGCATCCAACTTCCTGCTCTGAGGCGATCATGAAACTCGGCGTAATGACACATTTCGCGCACGGCTGGAACCCCGTCTACATCGACCAGATGAAGGCGGATGGCATCATCCGATTGCGCGATGAAATTCAATGGCGGGCCGTGGAAACGACCCCCGGCACCTACGTGCAAACACAACGCAACATCGACTGGATGGCAAAGGCACGGACCAATGCCGTCGATCCTCTCATCATCCTGGGACTAAACAATCCTGTCATTGAGGGAGGCGACACGCCCTACACGCCGGCAGGCATCGCCTCGTTCGCCAATTACGCGGTTCAGACAATAGCAACTTTCCCGACATCTCAGATCAAAGCGGTTGAAGTCTGGAACGAGTACAATGGCGGGACCTTCGTCAGCGGACCCGCCACGGCTGACAAGCCTTTCTACTATGTCGAACTGCTCAAGGCCGCATACACGGCGGTAAAGACGGCTTACCCCACGGTCAAGGTGATCGCGGGTGGTACGATCCTCATTCCTGAACCCTATATCCGAAGGCTCTGCGAGCTTGGTGCATGGGACTACATGGATGGGTTTTCCGTCCACGCCTACCGTCCAGACCCGGAAGGCGTCAAGGAGGACATTGAAGCCGTTCGAGCGATCCTAACCGAGTTCGGTGGCGCCAAGCCGATCTACGTCACAGAGTTCGGTAAGAAGATCGACGGCGTCGAATACACCCCAGCATATCTCTCGAAGATGGCGGTCCTCATGGCTGCTGCAAAGGTGGATACCGCATACTGGTATTTGCTCAAGGACATCAGCGGCTTCACCGGGTGGGGGCTTTACGACTCCGTCATGCAGCCCAAGCCGCTTCTGGCGGCATGGAAGCATCTCCAGACGAAACTGCCAAATTCCTCCGTGCCGACGAGGAAGAACACCTTTGGACACCGAACTCATGTCTGGTGGCTGAGCTATGGGTCCTACCTCGTCTGGTCGCGCGAGACAAGGCCGGTCACTTGGGGCACAGGAACTACACTGACAGATGCCACTGGCGCGTCAATATCCCTGCCCACAGAGATCGGAACTGAAGCCGTCTTCATGTCAGGGACCATCCTGCCGTCGTTCGGAACCGGGAAGTTGGTGTTCGACACCAATATCGATTTCGGTCAGCCGTTCATGTCCTACTTTTCGCGGACATCAACCGGAACCTATACGGCACTTACTCCACAGCCAACCCCCGGACTTTACAACGACCATCTAGGAGTTCCCGGAGACACGTACCTGTCGGTCACGGAATACGCGATGCATCCTGGAGGGGGAGGGAAAGACGCAGTCGCCCGTTTCACCGCCCCGGCTGCGGAAAGCGGGACGTTGACTGGCGAGTTCAATGTCCCAAGCTCAAGTTCGAACGGCGCAGTAGCTTGGATCAGGCTGAACGGCGCCGTCATCTTCACGCAAGTTGCGACCCAGGGAAATCCGGTCCTGCTCAACATGCCTCTGACGGTTGCTGCGGGCGACATGCTGGAGGTTGGCGTGGGCAGCAATGGATCGAATTCGTTCGACCATACCGAAGTTGCCGTCCGGTTCGAACGCTCGTAAACAGGAGGTCTCCGTGCCCTTTGAGATGTTTGCCGGCGATTCAAAGCGCCTGATCTTTTCGATCTTCGATAAGGACGATGAACCACTGGATATGACGGATGCTACAGTCCGATGGCAGGCAAGCAGAGGATCGCTGGTCAAGTTCAGCCGCACACCAAGCATTGTCAAGACGTTGGGTTCAGGGATAGAGGAAACATCCCTGTTCGACGGACAGTTCGTTGTGATTCTGAACCCGCAGGACACGGAAGACCTATCCGGCCCGTATTACCATGAGATCGAAATCCGGTCTGCTCTTGGTGAAGTCAGCACTGCGTTCTCCGGAGAAATGACAATTAAGAAAAATCTTATTCGCCCCACCGCTTGAGCGATCTGTCTTGATTGAATTTTGATGGCGTCCATCCCGATGAAAAAAACCGACTGTCAGCGCATCGCAACGCAGGCATTCCCGGAAAGATCCATATCTGGCGCGGTAGTTGTCAAAAGCCCAATGTATCTGCCATTGCAAGGCAACCCATACCGATGCAATATGCGGTCACAGCCGCAGTTGCGCCCAAGCAGCCGGCATCTACCTTCTTCCCATGTCAGCCCATCGCCGGGCGTTGCCATTATAGCCAATGCTGTCTCCCCGTCCGGTTCTGTCGACTCAGAGCAACGTTTCTCGGGCAGCATCGACATGGACCCAGGATCTCAGCAGCCAAGGATCTAATTGTCGGATGCCACTCATCGTCGAAACCGGACTTATCGTCCCCGACGCCAACAGCTACGCGACCGTGGCCGAGGCCGATGCGCGGCATGCCATGTCCACATCCGCAGACCTGTGGGATGACTTCGACCTGCCGGTCAAGGAACAGCGCCTAGTCACCGCCACGCGCCGCCTCGACGTCATGTTCGACTGGATCGGCCAGCCGTGGCACCCGGACCAGCCGCTGGGCTTCCCCCGGCGCAGCAGGCTCGGCGGCATGCCGCTATCCGGCGTACCGATCCGGCTGAAGCAGGCGACCATCGATCTGGCGCTGTGGCTGCCGGAGGAAGTGGCGAACTCGGCGACGGCCAGCGCCAGCGGCGACGTCGTGCAGGAAGTCACCCTCGGTCCGATCGGCATCAAACTCGCTGCGCCTTCCGCCTCGACCACGACGACGACGGCATCGCAACTGGTCCCGCCCGAAATCCTGCTGCTGCTGCGCGGACTCGGCCAGTACCTCGGCGGCGGCGGCGGTTCGGTCGGAAGGCTGGTTCGATGAGCGTCAACATCCACACCATCCTAAACGCCAATCTGCCCAAGGCGTGGATGATGCTCGACAGCGTCCTGAAGCCCTGTCAGTACCACGCCGTCACGACCCTGCCCTACGACCCCGCGACCGGTACGACTCCAAGCACGGCGTCCACGATCCCGCTCAAGGCGTTCCTGTACGACCACGACCTGTCGCTTGTCGGCGATGGCGCCGATATCCAGGCGTCGGACAAGCTCGCCATCGTGCTCGCCAAGGATCTGCCCGAGATCGCCGGGCGCGAGAAGGCGGAACCCGGCGACCGGTTCACCGACCACAAGGGCAAGGTGTGGAACGTGCTGCTGGCGCGCGGGGCGCCTGACTACTACTTCGAACTGACCCTGAGGCGCTGACCATGGGAGATGTAGTTGATATTGGCGCGAACCTTCCGCATGTCGTTCATGAGGTTATCTGCGTCAAATGCTGCCATCGCTATATAGCCGCCGCTCCAGTCGATCTTTGGCTGAAAGATTATGACTGTGAAACGTGCGGCCCTGGCTTCGTCATCCTCACCGGCCAGCCCATAGACGAGGATTGATATGGTGATGACAAGCAATCTGGCAGAATTCAATGCCGGGCTGGAGGACTTCGCCGAGCGCGAGGTCCCCGAGTTCGCGGGGATGGTCGTGCGCCGTGTGGCGCTGGCGGTTGACCGCGCGCTGGTCATGTCCACGCCGGTCGGCAATCCAAGCCTCTGGAAGCGCAAACCCCCGCCGGGCTACGTCGGCGGCCGGGCGCGGGCCAACTGGATACCGACGCTGGGTGCGCCGGCCACCGCCGAGGTTGACCGCCGGGACAAGCAAGGCTCCGCGACTATCGCATTGCTGACGCCGATCACCGCGCGCTTCAAACTGGGAGATGGGACGATATTCCTTAGCTCAAATATTCCTTACATCCAGCGGCTCAACGAGGGGCACAGCACCCAGGCCCCAGCCGGCTTCGTTGAGATGGCGATCGAAGAAGGTCTTCGGGAGGCGTTCCGATGACGCCGAAGCAAGCCCGCGCCTACATCGAACAGGCGTTCAAGCAGGAATGGGGCACCGCACCCCCGGTCGATTACAACAACGACATGCAGAGCGTTCCCACTGCCCCCTTCGTGCGACTGACCGTGCGCAACGGCGGCTCGGCGCGGGCCGACAGCATGTCGGGCGACGTCATCCGGTACGAGCGCTACGGCATCGTCTTCGTCCAGGTCTTCACCGCGCTCGGCGTCGGTCCGGCGCCGGCCGACGATCTGGCGCGCCGGGCCGCCGACATCCTGGAAGGCCGGTCCTTCGGACACGCCAGCAACGACGTGCTGACGCTCTCCGCCGCCACGCAGACCGACATCGGCAACAACGACACCGGCCACTGGCAGGTCAACGTCTCGATCCCCTTCTCCTTCGCCGATTACAAGGTTACACGGCATGCTTGACGAACCCTCATACGAACCGCCGCCCATTCAGGGCTATCGCGCAATGACCCAATCCCAGGTCGATCTGGTCAATGCCGTCAAGCGGGCTGAGCAGACCGTGCTCGCCATGCTGCGGAACCTGTCCGACGACGCCGATATCGACCCGCGCTGGTTCGCCATCGGCAAGACGCACATCGAAACGGGCTTCATGTCCGTCTGCCGCTCCATCGCCCGGCCCAACGGCGACTAGACCCCCGTCGCCAACCGACGACCCCAGGACCCCGCTTCGGCGGGGTTTTTTATTGCCCCAGCCCTGAAAGGAAACGCTCCCATGGCTCTCTCAAACGACATCGGCTACGGCCGCCCGCGCGGCAACGCCATCGCCAAGGCAATGACCCTGCCGAAGTACACCGTCGCAACGCTGCCGGCGGCGGCGGGGCATGACGGCCGGATGATCTGGGTCACCAACGGCAATGCCGGGGCACCCTGCGCCGCGATCTCCAACGGCTCGGCATGGCTCCGGATCATCCCCGGCACCGCCGTCGCCGCCACGTAATATCCACCAAAATACTAGACTACTCAGACAGGAGTTTTCCTTCATGGCTTCACGGGCTTTTTCCGGTCAGGGCACAGTCATTGCCCGCGCCGATGTCGCGACCCCTACCGCCTTCGATGACCTTGCCGAAGTCAAGAGCATCACCGGTCCCGGCGGTGCGTCCAACACCCTCGACACGACGACCCTGTCCTCCGTCGCCATGGAATTCGTTCCCGGCCTCAAGGACAACGGTGAGGTCGGGCTGTCGCTGAACTTCGTCCCCGGCGACGAAGCGCAGCAGCAGATGCTGGACGACCAGGAAAACCAGCGGATGGCGATCTACCGGATCACCTACTCCGACAAGCGGCCGACCGGCGGCACCACGGCGACCTTCAACGGCTACGTCACCAACTTCAGCCCCAGCATCGGCGTTAACACGCTGTCCACCGCCGACGTCACGATCCGGGTAACCGGCGGCGTGACCTGGGTCTACGCCACCGCCTGATGGCGTCGTTTAAACTGGCTGATGCCGTCATCGTCGCCGGGCGCGGTCCCGGCGTCGTGACGGACATCATCGGCGGCCCGGCGGGGAAACTCTACCGGGTCACCCTCACCGAGCCGCCCGCCTACGGCTTTTCGACTTCCTACACGACCGACGAAACCGAATTGACCGCCGCCGCCGATATCCCGACCTACGCGCCGGGCGACGTCGTGCTGTACCAGGGACGCCGGGCCGAGGTCACCGCCTTCGATCCGGACAGCGGCGCCGTCGAGATCGTCGCCGCCCCGCCGCTGCCCGACCCGGCCCCGGACGTGGCGATCGAATCCCGCGTCGTCCTGGCGCCGTGGGAAGTCTACCTCCAGCAACTGAAAGCCTGACACGCATGTTCGCCGGGAACGCCATCCGGGGCGAGGCGCCGCTCCATCTCGGCGGCAGCGTCTATACCCTGTGCTACGACTGGAACGCCCTGGCGGTCATTGCCCACAAGGTTGGGCAGGATGTCAACCTGTTCGACCCCGAGACGCTGGCCGTCGTCCTGTCTCTCGGCCTGTCCAAGCATCACCCCGGCGTCACCCCCGACGTTATCCTCGACGCATCCCCGCCGCTCGGCGCTGCCGTCCAGGACTACAATCTGGCGATGCGCTACTGCTACTTCGGCCACGGCGCACCGCCTGACCGGGAAGATGCCGGCGGACAAGGCTCCGATGCACCGCCGCCCGACCGCATGGGCCAGATCGTCCAGGCATACGGCACGGCGTTCCGCTGCGGCATCGGGGCCGCCGACTTCTGGGGGCTGACGCCGTTTCAGACCAACGTCCTCGTCACGGCGAACTCCGAGAAGCTGAAGGACGACTTCGAAACCCTGCTCTCGGCCGCATGGCATACCGCCGTGTTCAGCCGGATCAAGGAAATCCCGCCGCTGAAGTCGCTCATGCGAAACCATCGCGATCCGACCATCGTCAACGACGACGACGACGAAGACCAGATCGAGGCGAAGAAGATGATCGCCGCGCTGATGGGAGCGACCCAGGCATCCCGCATCATCACTCAGGCACCACCGATCACCCCATGACCAGAACAGCCAAGGCAAAGAGCACGATGACCGACACCGTTCCCGAAGACGCCAAGACCGGCATCCCGGAAATCGAGATCGACGGGCAGACCTACAAGGTCGAGTTCAACTGGCCGTCGTTTGCCGAGGCGCGCAAGACGCTCGGCGAGGACCCGGACATGATGAACCCGGAAGCACTCAGCCAGTATGTCGCCTTCGCTCTCAAGCGGCACCACCCGATGGTGACGGCCGACCAGATCATGACGGCAAGCCCACCGATGATCCCCGTCGCCAAAGCCGTCCGCGCCGCCGTGACACGCCTGTTCTGGGGCGATGCGCCGCCGTCCGCGACGAACACCCCGGCCGGCTGAACTCCGCCGCCTCCGCCGCCGACCGTCCCGCTGATTCCTGAAAGACCCCGACATGGCCGATAAAACCCTCCGCATTGCCATAGACAGCACCCAGGCGGAAGCGGGGGCGAAGCGCATCGTCGCGTCGATGAAGGAGATCCAGAAGGAAGCCGCGAAGACGGTCGGGATCAATGTCCCGATCAAGATCGACACGTCCGGAATTGCCGCCGCGATGGCGGAGGTCAACAAGGCGCTGCGCGACATCTCCGGCACGTCTGCCGACGTCAAGATCCCGGTCGGCTTCGATACGTCCAATCTCGACAGCGAGACGGCCGATCTCCTCCGCAAGATCAAGGCGGAGGTTGACCGCAACACGGCCAACGGCATTCCGGTAGAGACGTCGCTGAAGGTCACCACAGACGCTGCGGAAGCCGAGATCAACCGCATCTTGGGAGATAAGCCCGAGGCCATGGAGATCCCGGTTTCCGTCGATGCCGATGCGGCCAAGGCGGAAATCGACGCGCTGGCGAGGCAGGTCGAAGCCTCGTCCCCGGAAGTCAAAATCGACGTCGATCTGTCCGATATTCCCAAAGAGGCAAAACAGGCAGCGGATGCCATCGACGACGTTGCCGATGCTTCCGACACGATGTCGAAGAACGCCAGAAATGCCGCTCAGTCGGTCGGGAGCATCGAAGCCGCGGCAAAGAAGGCATCTCAGGCGGCCGATGATCTGGGCGATGCGTTCAGAAACGCTACCCAGGAAATGGAGGCGATGGAACTCATCGGCGAGGCGCTGCTTGCGATCGCCACGTCCATGGTCACCACGATCACTGCGTTCGAAGACTACAGCGATGCCGTGCGGGCCGCGACCGGCGATACCGAAGCGGCCGGCGTCGCCATGGAGATGCTGGAGACATTCGCGACCAATTCCGCGTTCACGCTGGAAGACGTCACCAACGCTTTCGTCAGGTTCCGGTCGGCGGGACTCGAAGCCAGCAAAGAGTCGCTGTCGTCCTACGGCAATGTCGCCGCCGGGCTGAACGTCACGCTAGAGGAACTGGCCGACGCTGTCGAACAAGCCGCTGAAGGCAACTTCAGCAAGTTGAACGATACCCAGTTGAAGGCGGTGGAGAGCGGCGACAAGGTCACGTTCACATACATGGGCGTTTCCACCCAGGTCAAGAACACCGCCAAGGACGTCGCGGCATTCATCAAAACCATGGGCGATACGACTTTCGCCGGGGCGATGGAAGACGCCATGGGCGGCGTCACGGGCGCCTTCACCGCCATGTCCAACGCATGGGGCGAACTTGTCGAGGACATGGGAGAAGGCGGCCTAAGCAGCGGTCTTGAGAATTTCGCGCGGTCGATGGTCGCCGCGTCCGAAGCCGCCGATGAACTCGGGCGCATTCTGGGAGGATGGCTGGGCGATCAGGCAACCTTGCTCGGCAAAGACATTGAAGGGCTTGTCGATCAGTTGAACGACTTGGTCGGGTTGTTCAGGGACGTGACCGACGCCATCAATAGCATCCCTTCCCTATCAGGCATCTTCGACAGCGACTTCATGCGCCGCGCCGTCCCGGCGCTCTACGCCGAAGGCTCGACCCCGACGCAGGAAGAACAGGGACCACCGACAGAACCCGGCGCGGTAAACAGAAAAGCATTCGGGACGGACACCAACCTTCCGCGCAAGCCCAAGAAAACGGGGAAGACCGACGCCGAGCGTCAAGCCGAAAACTTTGCCCGCATGAGCGCCGGCAACAAGGAACTGCTGCGCACGCTCAAGCTAGTCGATGAAAGCTACGAACGGGGCCGGTACAGCGTCGAAGGCTTCCGCAACTCCATCGAAGAAACGACGCAGAAGATCGCGTTGCAGAAGAGCGTCGGCAAGGAGAACGCCCAGGCGATCCTTGACCAAGCCATGGAAATCAAGGCTTACAAGGAAAACATCGCCTTCAAGGGCGAAGTGCTCGACCAGTCCGAGGCCATCGCCCAGACCGACGAACTGGCCGACGCCTTCCTGCAAGGATCGGCAGCGGTCCAGCAGACCGAAGCCCGCATCAAGGCGTACAACACCGCAGTCGGCCTCGGCATGTCCGGCTCTAAGGACATCGTCGATCAACTCTACAAGCTCGCCGACGCCGCCGCGATGGCGAACGCCCGCCTGTCAATGTCCCAAGACATCGCCGGGATGGACGAGGCGATCAACCAGACCAAGATGATGAACGACGCCATCAGGCAAGGCCGGGCGGCCGAGCAGGACGCTACCCTGTTCGCCGAAGCTCGGGCGATGGCGGTCAAGGGCGGCTACGAGAACGACATCATCGCGGTCCGCGCGATCGAGGACAAGATCAAGGCTCTGCGCGAAGAGCAGTCCCAGCAGGAACTCCTTCGCAACGTCGCCGACCGCGATGACGAAATCCAGGGCATCATCGACATCACCGCCGCCTACAAGCAGGGCGGCGATGCGGTACGGGAAGCGGCGGCGGCGGTAGAGGCAAGGAACATAGCCACCGCCGCCGGCCGGGCGGGCGATCAGGAGTGGATCGGCATTCTCCAAGGCCAGATCATGCTGCAAACCCAACTCAACGACAAACTGCGGGAGCAGGAAAACCTTCGCCAAGGCGGTTTCGACTTGGAACAGGGCTATGCCGAGATCGAACTGCTCAACCTGTCGGGCGAGCAGTATCTGGTCGGCGGCGAACGCCTCGACATGCTGATGCGCAAGAAGCGCGAGACGGGTGACGCCACCGCCACCCTCACTGCCGAGGAAGAAGCCCTCGCCGAAGCGCTGGGCCGCATGTCGTACCAGTCGGCCATCGCCAACGACGCGCTGTCGCAGTTGGCGCGCGAGAGTCGCTCGACCGAGCAGGTATTCCGCGATGCGACGGCGCAGGGGCTTGGGCACTTTGAAGACGCTCTGGTCGATATCGTGACCGGGACCAAGTCGGCCCGCGAGGCATTCGCTGACATGGCGAAGTCGATAGCGGCTGATCTGGCGAGGATGGCGATAAAAATGGCCATCATCAGGCCGCTCGCCATGATGTTTGGCGGCATGGGGGGCGGTATAGCAACCGGTGCTGCGACGTCGTTGGTCGGCGGAGGTATCTACCATAGCGGAGGCATTGTCGGAGCGGATGCCGTGCCGTTCCGACCGTTTGACGGCCTGCCCCGCTTCCACAATGGCGGCTTGGCGACCAACGAAACTCCCGCAATTTTGCAAAAAGGTGAAGGCGTATTTACCGCAAATCAAATGAAATCGCTTGCTCCAGTCAACCAGAATAACACGTCTGCCCCGACAATCATCGTTAACGTCCAGCAGGCTCAGGGCGGGGATCCGGTGGCGGCAAGAGGTCAGGGCGAAATGATAGCTAAGCAGGTTGAAATGGCTATGCAGGAGTTCACTTTAAAAAACCAAAAAAATGGGGGGATGTTCAACCCTAACGGGGGGTACTGATGGCTGAAACACTTCCTAACATACCCATAGCATTCGCGCCACAAATTTCGGAACAGCCTCGGGTGCGGACGGTGCAGTTCGGCGACGGCTATGCCGCGCGCGTCCTTGACGGCTTGAATACCCAACCTGTCAAAGTGACACTTCCCTATAAGAACCGAACTCATCAGGAAACGGCAATTCTGCTCGACTTCTTCCGCAGACACGCCGGGGTTAAATGGTTCTTCCACGTCGTCCACGGGGAGAGCACACCCCGGAAGTTCATTTGCAGCAAGTGGAATTGGTCCCGTTCGTCGAATAGCTCAATCAACGACCCGCGCTTTGACCTCGATGCGGAGCTAACGCAGGTCTTCGACCTCGTCTAAGGAATTGTCATGGGTAACGTAATACTCCGAAGTCAAAAGCTGACGCCGGGATCGGAAATCCGCCTCTACGACATCGACATGTCCCCCATCGGCGGAGGTATCCTTCGCTACGTCCCTGGCAACATGGGCGAGCAGTCGGTACGCTGGCGCGGCAATGAATACCGCGCGCTGCCGATTGAGGCTACGGGCTTCGACAAGGCCGGCAAGGGCCAGTTGCCCACACCTCCCCTCTCCGTGTTCCGCGAAGACATCATCAGCGCCGCCGTCATCACGTTCGGCGACCTGCGGCGATCCCGCGTCATCCGCTGGCGCACTTTCGTGGAATACCTCGACGGGCAACCGGAAGCCGATGGGACCACCGCCTGGAAGCCGGATATCTTCGAAATCCGCCGCAAGACCCACCACGACGCCGAGAAGATTGAATGGCAACTTGGGGCGGCGATCGATCAGCAAGGGCATAAAATTCCCGGCCGCGTGGCGCTGCGCGATCACTGCCCCTGGATTTACCGGCACTGGAACGGCGGCGCCTTCGACTACTCCCGCGCGACCTGCCCCTACGTCGGCAACACCTACGTCAAGGCCAACGGCGACCCCACGGCCAACCCGGCGGAGGACCGCTGTTCCAAGCGCCTCTCCGATGGCTGCGCCCCGCGCTTCGGCAACGCGCCTCTCCCCTACGGCGGCATGCCCGGCATGCTGAAAGGCTGACCCCGTGATACTCCCAGACCCCTACCCCGCCGCCTCCGTCGCCGCCCGCCGCCACGCCGAAGCGGAGTGGCCCAACGAAAGCGTCGGCTTCGTCCTGAAGAACGGTGACTACGTCCCGCTCACCAACATCCACGCCGACCCGCAGAATCACTTCGCCATCTCCCAAGACGACGAGGACCGCTACCGCGACGACAAGGCCGCCGTCATCCACTCCCATTGCGTCACGACTGGGTCATTCTACGCCAATGACGGCCCGCTCGCCGCCGGTCCGTCCGCCCACGATATGCGGCAGCAACTTGTGAGTGGTTGCCCGTGGGGGCTGGTTATGGTAGTTGACAGTTTGAGCCAGGAAACCGTCATCTGGTGGGGTGACGAGCTTGGCGTCATCCAGCCGCTGATCGGTCGCCCGTTCATCCACGGCGTTTACGACTGCCTCTCGATCATCCGCGACGCATACCGCCTCGACAGCTACGGCTTCGTCAAGGAATACTTCGGCGTGGACAGCATTACGATGCCGGTCTACCCGCGCGAGTTTGGCTGGTGGGATGACCGTGTTGACGGCAAGTCTGTGACGCCGGGCAATATGTACCGCGACAATTTCCGGGGCTGCGGCTTTCGTGAGATCAGCCAGGACGAACTGCGGCCGGGCGATGTCTTCCTTGCGCAGGTGCTGGCTCCGGTGACCAACCACGGCGGCATCTACCTCGGCAACGGACTTATCCTCCACCATTTGCGCGGGCGCCTATCGAAGACCGATGTGGCGAGCCGCTGGCTCAACTATGTGACGCACTTCCTCAGATACGAGGGTCCGCAGGAATGAGAAGCCGGGCATTTCTAACGCTGCCATACGAGACGCCTAATATTTTGGCTAGTTTTCTGTTGGAGAGGGAGGGGTCAGATTGAGCTACCTTTCTGATAAAATCCTCCGTAACAACGGGCTTTTTCTTTTTCCCATGCCTCTTTTTTTCGTGCATGTCCTTTATGTTCTCGCCTTGCGTGCCAAGTCTGAGATGGCTCGGATTGCAACACGGCCGAAAATCACAACTATGCATAACAACTGTGTCGTAATGATTGTCCGTCTTCGCTATAGCTCCATTCGCCAACTCGTAAGCAAACACATGAGCACCGACGTTCCGATTCCCCATCCAAATCATGCCGTATCCTGTATTCGCTCGCCCTCCAGTGTAAATCCAGCAATCCCCATTTGGCCCATGGCCCGGAGTTTTGTCTACTTTCGACAGAAACCTATCGACTGGATTTTTTCGTCTGCCTTCCCAAGAGCCGACTCCCGCGCATTTCAAAGAACAGTATCTTTCGTTCTTTTTGTTGTAAGTCTTTTTATAGGTTTTCTCAACGGTCACGCCACAGATTTGGCAGGTAACGGTCCAGGGACTTCTCATCGTAGTCTCCGTTTGAGTGATGAGAATACTATATCACGAGGCCCGGCATGATAAAAGTAACGTTATACGGCAGGCTAAAGGCTCGCTTCGGCGGGCCTTTTTCTTTGTCGATCGCCAACCCTGCCGAGGCCATCCGCGCGCTGTCGGTCAATCTGCGCGGCTTCAAGCAGGAGATCGGCGTCGGGCACTACCGGATCACGGTCGGCGACAAGCGCAAGGGGCGCCGGGTGACGGAAGACACGCTGGGCCTGGGCATGCCGACCGATGCGACGCTGCATATCGTGCCGGTCACGTCCGGATCGAAGAAAGGCGGCGTCGGCAAGCTGATCGCCGGGGTGGCGCTGATCGCGGTCGCCACCGTTGCGTCGGGCGGCGCGTTCGGCGCCTTTGCCGGCGGCTTCGGCTCGTCGCTGGGGCTGGGCTGGAGCACCGTCGCGATGTTCGGCGCGGCATTCGCGTTCGCGGGCGTGGCGCAGCTTCTGACCCCCACCCCGCCGTCGCCGGGTGCCGGCAATCTGGAGCGACCGGAGGAACGCCCGAGCTTCCTGATGGGCAGCCCGGTCAACGTGGCATCGCAGGGTAACCCGATCCCGATTATCGGCGGACGGGTGCGCGCCGGGTCTGTCGTCGCCAGCATGGGCATCTCTACAGAGCGGATCGCGATCCCCGGCTGATGAAGTCCTCATCGCTCACCAAGGGGTCAGGGATCGGCGGCGGCGGTTCCAAGCAGCCGGAACAGCGCCTGCCTATCGAAAGCCCGAATACGCTTCAGGCGCGCATGTCGGCCCGCGTGGTCGATGTGATCGCCGAGGGGCAATGCTTCGGGCTGGCGAACGGGCTGCAATCCGTCTACTTCGACGACACGCCGCTGATGCTGGCGGACGGGTCGATCACGTTTGCCGGCGTCGAGGTGTTCGAGCGCTACGGCCTGCCCGACCAGGAGTGGATCGCCGGCTTCCCGGCGGTCGAGACGGAAGTCAGCGTCGGCGTCAAGGTCAAGGCAGGGGCGGCCAATCAGGTCACCCGGCGCATCACCAACATCAACGCCACAGCCGCCCGCGTCACGATCGTCGTCGCGGCCCTGTTCGACCAGGACACCAAGACCGGAGACACCCGAGGCTCGATCCTCAACTTCACGATCCGCGTGCGCCGGGTAGCATCTGGAGCGCAGTGGGTCAACTATCCGCAGACCATCGACGGCAAGACGATGGGGGCCTACCCCGCCGCCTACCGGGTGCCGCTGGACGGCGACGGTCCATGGGACGTTCAGGTCGAGCGCACGACGCCGGACAGCAACCGCTCGACCCTCGGCAACGACATGTCGTGGCAGTCGTACACGGAGATCGTGGACTACAAGCTGACCTATAGCCGGTCGGCCGTGATCGCGACGATCTACAATGCCGAGCAGACCAGCAACGTCCCAAGACGGTCGTTCGACTACAAGGGCTGGATATGCCGGGTGCCGGTCGGCTACGACGCCGAGAACCGGACATACCCGGCCAACCACTTCTGGGACGGGACCTATAAGTATAGCTGGACCGACGATCCGGCGTGGCTGTTCCTGCAACTCCTGACGCACGAGTCAGGCGCCAATATGGCGGACAGCCAGATCGACAAGTTCACGCTGTACGAGATCAGCCGGTATGCCAGTGAGCGCGTCCCGGACGGCTACGGCGGTTTCGAACCGCGCTTTTCGGCCAACTTCATCCTGAACACGCGGCAGGAAGCCTACGCCTGCATCAATGCGCTGGCCTCCTGCATGCGGGCGATGACGTTCTGGGAGTCCGGCGCCGTCCAGATCGTCGCCGACATGCCGCGCGAGCCGGACATCCAGATATCCAATTCGAACACGATGGGCGACAGCGGGTTCGACTACAACTCGCCCGACTTCAACAGCGTTCACAACGCCTGCCTCGTCTCGTTTCTCGACAAGGACAATAACTACGAACCGTCCGTCGAGACGGTGGAGGACGCCGAGGGCATCGCCCAGAACGGCTATAACGAGATTGAGATCACGGCGTTCGCCTGCACGTCGCGCGGGCAGGCACACCGCCTCGGCAAGTGGCTGCTCGACACCGAGAAATACGGTTCCGAAGGTGTCAGCTATCGCGCATCGCTGGAGCACC
>ERZ501031.171-NODE-171-length-18304-cov-18.581622_pt1 | contig 18304 bp, 20 predicted proteins | sample MGYA00248843_ERZ501031 | MGnify/ENA primary metagenome ERZ501031 (study PRJEB25958, sample SAMN03398557) | human skin metagenome | study: EMG produced TPA metagenomics assembly of the Human Skin Microbiome Metagenome (human skin metagenome) data set. | reverse complement strand
AATATGTAATGGATTATTGATAAAAAGTTTTTAACATATTTAAACAATTCACAATTTTTATGTTATAATATAGTCAAGCAAAAATTTGCTTACATTTTTAAAAAATAAAGAGGTGTAAATAAATGGCAGAAGAAGAAAAAATTATTAAAGAAGAACCAACAAATGAAGAAACAGAACAACCAGAAAAAATTGAAAGTGCAGAAGATGTTGTAACTGAACCTGAAAAAGAAGTTACAGAAGAAAAATCAGAAGCGTTTGTACAATTAGAACAACGTATATCTTCTTTAGAACAAAGATTAAATAACTTAGAATCACAACCACAACCAACGCAAGAATCAAGCGACCCAAATTTTGAAGATAAAACAGTACCAACTGAAGTTGATGACAATCAAGAAACAGACGGTATTGAATCAAGTGAAGAAATTAAACAAATGTTAAATTTATAAGGAGTGATAATAATGGCAAATTTTGACGGTAATGAAATGCGTGGTATGACACATGCCAATTATGAAGATTCAAGATTAAACAAATCAAGAGAATTAAACGCAAATATGAGTATTGGTACATCAAAATACGAGGATGAATACGGACGACAAGTTCACTCACTAACAAAACAATCATATAGCGATGATTCAGTACAAGAAGTATAGGAGGATTAAAAAATGGCAGATAAAAAAACAGATATACCAACTTTAATTGCAGATTCTACTAAAGCGTCATTGCAAGATTTTAACCATGATTATGGTAAACAATGGACTTTTGGTGAGAATTGGTCAAACGTCAATACAATGTTTGAAACATATGTAAATAAATACCTATTCCCTAAAATCAATGAAACATTACTCATTGATATTGCTTTAGGAAATCGTTTCAACTGGTTAGCAAAAGAACAAGACTTTATCGGACAATATTCAGAAGAATATGTGATTATGGATACAATACCAATTGAAATGAATTTATCTAAATCAGAAGAATTAATGTTAAAACGTAATTATCCACAAATGGCAACACGTTTATATGGTTCAGGAATTGTTAAAAAACAAAAATTCACATTAAATAATAATGATGTACGTTTTAATTTCCAAACATTAGGTGACGCTACAAATTACGCTTTAGGTGTATTACGTAAAAAGATTTCAGATATTAACGTTCAAGAAGAAAAAGAAATACGTGCAATGATGGTTGATTATGCAATTAATCAATTGCAAGATTCAAACCGTCGTACTGCTTCATCAAAAGAAGATTTAACAGAACGTGTATTTGAAGCAATTTTAAATATGCAAAATAACAGTGCAAAATACAATGAAGTACACAAAGCGTCAGGTGGTTCAGTAGGTCAATATACAACTGTTTCAAAATTAAGTGATATTGCAATTTTAACAACTGATTCACTCAAGTCATATTTACTTGATACAAAAATTGCGAATACTTTCCAAATGGCAGGCATTGACTTCACAGACCATATCATCAGTTTTGATGATTTAGGTGGTGTATATAAAACAACAAAAGATGTCACTTTAGCAAATGAAGATACAATCAATTATTTACGTGCCTTTGGCGATTATCAAGCGATGATTGGTGATGTTATCCCTACGGGTTCAGTATTTACATTTAATGTATCTGATTTAAAAGAATTTAAAGGAAACATTGAAGAAATCAAGCCACAAGGTGAATTGTTTGCATTTATTTTTGATATTAATGCACTTAAATATAAACGTAATACAAAAGGTATGTTAAAAGAACCATTTTACAATGGTGAATTTGATGAAGTAACACACTGGATTCATTATTACTCATTCAAAGCGATGTCACCATTCTTTAATAAAATCTTAATTACAGAAGCACCAAAGGAACAACCTGACGCAGGTGCAACAGAATAATAAAGGAGGACTTTTAAACCATGAGTTATTTAGATAACGATTACATCGGAAAAAATAAAGATGTTGGTTTAAAAGTTGAATTGACTGAAGATATTGACCGACGAATAATGGAACATAGGAACCGTTTTCGTCGGTTAATTTTTAATCGTTATGTAGAATTTTTACCCCTACTTATTAATTATACAAATAAAAATTCAGTTGGCATTGATTTCTTACAACTTGAAATTGCATTAAGACAAGGTTATCAAGTTGTAGTTGGTAAAGCAAGAAATGGTGTTATTATGATATTAGGTTATATCCAATCAATGTATTATAAAAATAGTAACGATTTTATAAATAACTTCAATTTAACTTTTAATAAGAGATTAACTCAAGATGACATCACATTTATTATTCCTGATTATTTAAGACCTGATTATGCTTTAGAAATTGAATATTATGATAACTGCCAAAGTGGTGACTTTATTGTATTAAGAAATAAACCCGTCAATTTAAATAATGATTATCAGATTATCGAACATTATTGTGATGAATTAGCTGAAATTATATTATCTCGCTTTTCACTTATTATGCAATCTAAATTTAGTAAAATATTTTTATCTGATATTCAAGATGAAACGATTAATCAGTTTATTAATAAATTGTATAATGGTGCACCTTTTATTAAGACAGATAAATACATTGACCCTGAAGAAGATATCATTGACTTGGGTAGTGATTTTGTAACTACTGCTTTAGTTGAAATGAAACGAGAATATCAAAATAAAGTGAGTGAATTATCAAACTTTTTAGGTGTCAACTCACTTGCTGTTGATAAAGAAAGTGGTGTGAGTGATACGGAAGCTAAATCCAATCGTTCATTTACTACATCAAATAGTAATATTTATTTAAGAGGTAGAAACCCTTTTGAAATGTTAAATCGTCGTTTTAATTTGGATATTCACCCTTATTATGATGATGAAGCTATATCTGAAATGGATATAATGAATATCAAGACTGATAATTTTGGTGGTGGAAAAGTTGAGTAAACACACAACAACGTTATATGAAATCATTGAAAGTGAATTACAACATTTAGGATTAAACGAGTTTATTAATAATGATAGAATTAGTTTCAATAATTCAGAATATGCGTTTATGCAAAAAATGTTGTATTTTGATGATGATGTTAAAAATATTGTTGATAGAGTATTTTTTAAAGGTTTCATGTTTAATGATGAACGTATTGACAGATATTTTAAAGAAAGTTTTACATTGCGTTTTTTATATCGTGAAATTGGTAGACAAACGGTTGAAGCCTTTGCAAGTCAAGTTTTGTATATCACAATGACACATGAAGATTACATTTATCGTGTTTATGGTTCAGATATGTATAAATATATTGAACAAGTTACAGATACACAATCACAAGATTTAGGTAAAGCGATTGAAAACGCAATCGAGCAAGGTCAAACCAAAGACAGACAACAAGACAAAGGTCATGAAGAATACAAAGACTATGAAGATACCATCACAAAAAGTTTTGACGATAATAGGACTGCAGAATCTACATTACCACAATCACAAGTAAATATTGATGTAGATAATACAGTGCTTGATTATGCAGACACAAATACGATTTCACGTGATAAAAATACAAGTGAAACAGTATCAGAAAAAACAGGTACAAAAGATAATACGTTTGATTCATTAAGAAACGGTGAAAGTGATACAAAACGTAATACACAATCACAAAATGAAATGAAACGAACAGGATTAACAAAACAATACTTAATAGATAACTTACAAAAGTTATATTCAATGCGTGATACAATATTTAAAACATATGATAAAGAATGTTTTTTACACATATGGTAGGAGGATAAAATATGTATATAAATAACGGTCGAATCAATTATAATAATGAATACGGGTATCGTCGTGGGATATATCGTGAACCATTTTACAGTGATAATGCAGATTATAATACCAATTCAAAATCATATTATGATTACTTAGCACGTTTTAATGGTTTTATTTTTGAATTATGTGATTTTGTAAATGGACTAGCAGATGACATACAAAAAATGAAAGAAACATACGACGCTTTAACGTTATCAAATACAGATGTCACATATACAGTAGGACAAAAAGGTGATTTTGATACATTGAATCATTGTTTTGATTACATTGAAAATTTAATTGTGCAACCTAAATTAATACGTGTCATTTTACTTAAAGATTATATGATGAAAGAACAATTATTTTTACGTGATAAACGTTATAATCATATTACGATTACATCAGAAAATGACATTGTTGAAGCCTATGAAACTGAATTAAATCGTCAAGTTGAAATTAAAACAAACCCTATTTTTAGAGTTAAACCCCTATTTTATGGGCTTAATTCTACATTCCCTAAAATTGATTTTAAATTACAAAATAAGGATTTTTCAGATAGTATTAATTGTGGTTTTTTAATGGATAATACAACGTTTGAAATGACTGAACGTGGAGGTTCTACACACTTTAATTTTATTGGTTTATGTGGTGTCAATGGTTCACATATTCAAGCTAACTATTGTGATTTTTCCTATAATGGAAATAGAGAACAATTAGAAGAATATAATAATCAACAAAATATGTATGGTGACGGATTAAGAATTTTTAATTCATCATTAACAGGTAATTATATGACAGTCAATCGTTGTGGTGAAATTGGAATACACTTCTCACATGGTGCAAGTGGTTATATTGATTTTACCGAAGCAAGATTTAACGGACACCATGGTTTAATGGTGACAACTGGTTCACAAGCGAGTGCAAGAAACTGTAAAATCACTGATACAATTGATGATAATGTTGTAAGTTATGCGTCAAGTGATATTGATTTAAGAAGTAGTGATTGTTCAAATTCACAAACAACATACGGTGTCATTGCGACACGTTCATCAAACATTAACTTTGATAAAGGCATTGCTAATGGTTGTGGTGCGAGTGGAATCATGGCAAACAGGGGTTGTTCTATTGACGCCACAGGGGCAACTGCTTCACGTAATAAATGGCATGGTGTCATTGCAAGTAATAACTCAAAAGTGGATTTCACAAGTGGTAATGCGAATGAAAATGGTTTAGATGGAATCCAATGTACACATGGTTCAACAGTTCAAGCAAGATTATCAACAACCAATGGTAATAAAAGAAATGGTGTACTTGCCTATGCAGGTGATGTTTATTGCCAATTGATTAATTGTGATGGAAATGGTCGTCGTGGATTAGAAGCTACACGTGGTGGTTATGTCGCAGCGTACGGGGCAAAGGTTTCACGTTCAAAAGATGATAACGTACTTGCTTATGGTTCAGTAATTTCTGTCAATGAAGCAGTGATTGAACGTGCAGGTCGTAACGGGATTGAAGCCACACGTGGTGGTCAAATATTTGCAGATAGAATCACAATCAAAGGTAGTGGAGACTTTGGTATTTTAGCTTATGCGTCTAAAGTGTTCGCCGAAGCGTCAAATATTAGTGGTACTAAAAATGAACCCGTTTATGCAACACGTGGTGGTGAAATTACTTGTTTTGGTTCTAACATATCTAGTAATAAAACAGTTTATAACGTGTATAATGGTAGTAGGATATTTACAGATAAAGACCATGGATATTCTACCAATGTTGACCCTCAAACATTATCAAGTAAAGGGTTGATTATTCTAGGGTAGGCTTTGCCTATCCTAATTTAAAGGAGGAAACAAAAATGAAAACATTGTCGCAAGCTAGACACTATATTCAAACACATACAGGTGTAGGCGTTGATTTTGACGGTAGTTTTGGTTATCAATGTGCTGATTTAGCAGTTGATTACATGTATTACATTACAGACGGTCAAGTAAGATTATGGGGTAATGCAAAAGACGCAATTAAAAATGATATGAAAGGTTTAGCAACGGTTTATCGTAATACACGTGATTTTAAACCACAATTAGGTGATATTGCAGTCTATACTGAGGATGCATATAGTGAATACGGTCATATTCAAATTGTCATTAGTGGTAATTTAAATTATTATTTATGTCTTGAACAAAATTGGAATGGTTTAGGTGGAAGCTATCAAGAATTAGCAACACAACGTGTTCATTATTATGACGGAGTTACACACTTTATTCGTCCACATTTTAGAAAAGAAAGCAAACCTAAAAACGTTTATAAATGGAATGGTAAATTTACATCATTTAAAACTAATAAACGTCCAATTCGTGTGAGATTAGAACCATCATTAAAAGGTGAAATTGTTGATAAAAATTCTTGGATTTATCCTAATCAATACGTTAAGTTTGATAGAATTTATAAAAAAGATGGTTTTTGGTGGTTAGGGTTTTACTATCAACAAAAAGGTGCTAGTAAAAACCGTTTTTATATGTCAATTGGTAAAATTGAAGATAAACAAGAAAAAATACTCAATGAAAAAAATCTTTGGGGAAAATTGGAGGTTGAAAAACATGGCAAGTAAATTTGTAAGAAGTGTCAAAGATATTTATAATTTAGAAAAGTTTAATACAAATCTTGTTGATGAAAATGACATATTATCTACCGTTGACGGCGATGTTTATATTTACACTAAAAACGGATTTCTTCATTTAGAAAGTATTGAACCCTTACAAGATAAGGTTCAAGAAGTTCAAGAAAAATTATCAGACAATGAACAACGTATTTATAATAATGAAGAAAAAATCAAAGTCATTGAGACATCAGTCGAAGATAACAAATTAAAAGTGAATGAAATTACTGAAAAGGTTAATCGTTATAACTTAGAAGAAATGAAACAAAAACTTGATTCAATTAATATCGACGAATTGAAACAAGAACAAAAAACGTTAAACGAAAAGATAAAAGAAACAAATCAAAAAATTCAATCGAATACGGAAAAAATCAATGGTATTACTATTGATGATACAGGTTGGAAAAATATCACAATCACAGGTAGTGGCTTAGTACCACATACCGACCCACCACAATATCGCATTACAAATGTAAAAGGGATTAAAACAGTTGCTTTACGTGGTGCAGTAAAAGGGTATAAAGGTGATTCTATAACAATAGGTAAAATACCTATCAATGGTGAGTTCACAAATCCACATTACTATGTTCAAAATACAAGTAAAAAATCAGGTTCAATTTACTACACAAGAATTACAATTATGCGTGCAGGTGATGTTGTCATTGAGGGAACAACATATCCTAGTCCAACAGGCGATGAGTGGTGTCCAATTAATACCGTATTTATGGATTAAATTATGATATAATAGACACGTGAAAGCGTGTCTATTTTTTACATATAAGGAGGTTATTTTATGGCAGATAGAAAACTGACACATTTTAAATTTTTCTATAATACACCACTGACAGATTATCAAAACACAATTCACTTTTCATCAAACAATGAACGTGACAACTATTTTTTAAATGAAAATCATTTTAAAGCAATTGATTATAAAAATATTCCGTTTAATTTTATACGTGATAGAAACATGGTGAATCTTGAACAAATGTCATGGCAAGACGCACAGGGAATTAATTACTGTACGTTTAAATCTGATTTTGAAAATAGACGTTATTATGCGTTTGTGAATCAAATTGAGTATGTCAACGACCATGTTACACGAATGTATTTAGTGATTGATACAGTGATGACTTACACACAGGGTAATGTATTATCAAATGTACAAAATGCGTTTATTGAACGACAACATTTACCACGTGAGGTTTACAATTATTTATTACCCTCACTGAGAAATAACGATGATGTTATTAAAGCAAGTAACAAATACTATTTAAATAATTATCTTGAACAGTTTGGTGGTAATCTTGTTTTATTCCAATCAAGTGCTGATTTATCTAAAAAGTTTGGTACGAAAAAAGAGCCTAACCTAGAATCATCAAAAGGGATTACTTACGATTACATTACAAGTCCAGTGAATCTGTATGTGATGAATCGTAAAGACTTTAACGAATTTATGGATAAAATGAGTAAATATCCATGGATTACGCAAAACTTTCAAAAAATTATTTTAATACCTGCTACATTTATTAATATTGATGATTTAGAAGCAGTCAAAACACAAGAAGATATTAAAGGATTAATGACACTTAAAAATGAAAAGTTATCGAATGAATGGGAATTAAAAGAATTACGTGTACCTTTTGAAAGATTACAATATATGATTAATGCTAATCAAGATGAATTAAAACATTTAGTGAGAAATGAATATTTAACGATTGAAATATATTCATGGAATGGTGACAGTTTATTACTTGACGCAGGAAAAATTACAGAAAAAACAGGGGTTAAGTTAAGAACAAAATCTATTATTGGTTATCATAATGAGGTACGTATTTATCCTGTTGACTATAATAGCGCACCCAATGAAAAACCAATACAAGCAAGTGATAATTCAATATTGATTGATACAGGTTCATTTTTAAATACGGCTATCACGTTTGATAGTTTTGCAGAAGTACCTATTTTAATTGATAATGGATTACTTGCACAATCTCAACAAGCCAACAAACAAAAAAATGCACAAAGTAATTTAATATCTAGTAGAATCAATAATGTTGTCAATGGTAATGATTTGAAATCAAGATTTTATGACGCTGTAAGCATTGGGTCAAACCTTTCACCAACGGCTTTATTTTCAAAATTTAATGATGAGTATAATTACTATAAAGAATTACGTGCAGAATATAAAGACTTAGCATTACAACCCCCTACTGTGACAAGTTCACAAATGGGAAATGCGTTCCAAATTGCAAATAGTATTAATGGCTTAACAATGAAAATCGGTGTACCCGCGCCCTTCGACATGGATAATATTAAACGTTATTACTTTATGTTAGGATTTGAAACGAACGACCAAGCAGGCACACCATTCCCAATTGATTCATGGACGGTATGCAATTATTTAAGAATGAGAGGTACATATACTATTGACGGTATCGACCCTATGCTTTTAGAACAGTTAAAAGTATTACTTGAAACGGGTGTCAGATTTTGGCATAACGACGGAACAAACAATCCAATGGCACAAAATGTATTTAAAAATAAATTTAGAAAGTAGGTTTAAAAAAATGGAAAAAGGTGAATTACACGTACAATATACACAAACTGACGCTTTTCACACATTTATATATGCAGGTGATATAAAATTAATGTATTTTTTAATGGTATTAATGTTAATTGATATTATTACAGGTTTAGCTAAAGCCTTTAAAAATAAAAATTTATGGAGTAGAAAAAGCATGTATGGATTTGGTCGTAAAATACTCATTTTCTGTATTATCATTTTAGCAAATATCATTGACCAAATATTAAATCTAAACAATGGTTTATTAATGGTAACAATCTTTTTCTATATAGCGAATGAGGGATTATCTATTGTTGAAAACTGTGCAGAAATGGGGGTTCTGATTCCCGAAGAAATAGGTGAAAAATTAAAAGTCATTCGTAGTCGTGACAATAAACCGATGAAAGAAGTAGATAAAGATGAATGATAAAGAAAAAATTGACAAGTTTATACATTCTAACTTAAATGATGATTTTGGATTAAGTGTTGATGATTTAGTACCTAAAGTCAAAGGCATAGGACGATTTCAAGCATGGTGTGGTAATGATTCAGGTAAAATTAGGCAGGTCTTGAATGCAGTTAAAAGCATTGGGGTATCACCTGCATTATTTAGTGCTTATGAAAAAAATGAGGGCTATAATGGTAGTTGGGGTTGGCTTAACCATACAACACCACAGGGTAATTATTTATCAGACGCACAATTTGTTGCACGTAAACTTGTTTCTCAATCTCGTCAAGCAGGTACACCCTCGTGGATTGACGCAGGAAATCCCGTAGACTTTGTGCCTGCAAGTGTAAAAGCAAAAGGAAATTATGATTTTTCTCATAATATGAAAAATGGAAAAGTCGGTCGTGCCTATATTCCATTAACAGCTGCAGCAACTTGGGCTGCTTATTATCCTGAGGGGTTACAAGCTAGTTATAATAGGGTACAAACTTATGGAAATCCATTCTTAGACGCTTCAAACACCATACTCGCGTGGGGTGGTAAAATAGACGGAAAAGGAGGTTCAAGCAGTGGTTCAAGTAGTTCTAGTGGCTCTAGTGGTGGGCTTGATGTTGTCGCACGTGCCTTTGAGGAATTTCTTAAAAAATTACAAGACAGTATGCAGTGGGATTTGCACTCTATTGGTACTGATAAATTTTTTTCTAATCAGATGTTTACCATTACAAAAACATACAATAACACCTATCGTTTAAATATGAATCAAAAATTACTTGATGAAATGAAAGACTTAATATCAAGAATCGACGGGGGTGGTGGAAAAGATACAGGTGCTGATGATAGTGAGGGTGGCGCAGATAAAGGGGGTAAATCAGTTGCACCAAACGGAAAAAATGGTCGTGTGATTGGTGGTAACTGGACTTATTCTCAATTACCACAAAAATATAAAGACGCTATTGACGTGCCACTATTTAAACCTAGTTATCTAAATAATAGTGGGAATACATTCCCACGTTTTGGTAATACAGGTCAATGTACAGAATTGACACAGTGTTATATGACACAATTACATGGAAAAGTTCAACCTGCCGACGACGGTCAAGTTACAAATGGTCAACGTGTGTGGGTGGTTTATCGTAATCGTGGTGCACGTGTCACACACCGACCAACAGTTGGCTATGGATTCAGTAGTAAACCTCCTTATTTACAAGCCTCATTACCGGGTGTAGGTCATACAGGTGTTGTAGTAGCAGTTTTCAAAGACGGTTCATTTTTAGTAGCCAATTATAACGTACCACCTTATTGGGCACCTAGTCGTGTTGTTGAATATACATTGATTGACGGTGTACCTGAAAATGCAGGGGATAATATTATGTTTTTTAGTGGCATTAAGTAAAAATTATGCTATAATATAAGTATGCTAGAACATTCTAGTAAATAAACAACAAAACATAATCCGTATGGCAAACGTCACTTGTCACTATACCTCGTAAAAAAAGACGCTACTATCATGTAGCGTCATTTTTTATGTCTTGATGAACCATATATAAAATGTTAATATCACATTTATTTTTAATTTCAAATTGATAAGGAAATAAGTCACTAAATGAAAATGCGCCGACTTCACTCTCAATGTATAATATATCATCGTCATTAACATCATCATATTCACGTCTTGCTTGTTTTAATACATCTTCTTTTCTATCCTCTAATTCTTTAGTGAAATAATAATCATAAGGTGTACCTTTTTCAATATATGTTTTTGACGGATAAATAGATATTGTTTTTTGTTCGTTATAAATGGATTTATTGTTATACACAATTGCTTTATGGTGAAAATCATTCTTTATAAAATCTTCAAAAGATTGATTCTTATTAAATGCGTCTAATGGAATACCTGCACTAGCAATTTTAATTGTGTTATCTTCTTTTTGGTAGGCATACTTTTTATGATTGAGTACATACATTTTTTTAATGACGTGATTTTCAATGTCCCACTTACCTAATGAAATAGGGTCAAATAAATCATTATTGATTTTATGTTTTATTTTAGATTTTAAATATAGGCTATCTGTATCACAATAAATAAAACATTCATCTATTTCAGATTGTGTTAATGATTGTAAGGGTTCAAGTAAATTATAAAGGGCTTGTGACGTAACAAAAGTAGAAAATAATAAATTACGTTCACTGTTTTTATATCCATTTTCATGGTTGATAATATAACCGTCCTCATCACGTCTAAACAAATTAAAATGTGACCGTAAAGCAGGTATACCATACAGACCATTTAAAACAACTTTACTTAACATAATTTCTTCTTGTGAATAGGTATGTGTATTCACTTCATCAGTAATTTTATAGTTATAGGGTGAATCCATAATGATTTTTTTATTTAATTTACCCTGTGTTTTAATAAAATAATTATGATGAATAATATCACGAGCGCCAAAGTATTCACATTCATAGCATACAAAAGCAAACACATTTATTTTGTCAAAAGTTAAACCCGTTAAATCTTGAATCATGCGTAAAGTGTTTGTATTTATGTTAACAAACTTTTTGTCATTATTGTAGTATTTAACAAGACATTGTTTAATTAAATCACTTTCAATATTTCTTAAAATAGTACGATTGAATGTGACTTTATCCATTTTATAAAGTGAAAAATAATCTTTATTAGTTAAATCAATGTGTATCGTTGTCGGTTGTTCATATTCATCAAAATCATAAATATACATCGGTAATTTTTCATGATACATCACATAAGGATAACTACTATTAATATCTATTGAAAAACATTCCTCATTGATGATTTTATCAACATAACGTGAATTATACATATTTAATCCACCACGATAGAAACCCTTAATAAAGTCATAAAAATTCATATCAAAAAAAGTAAAATCTGTATATGATATTTTTTGCTTTCCTTTTTGGTTTAATAATTGTAAGCGTGTTGTTTCATTATTGATATAACTTTTCATAATATTTACACTAAAGGTCATCGCACTATAATCAAAATTAGGGAATATATCACTATAATGTATGTGGCACATACCTAATATGATGACATCGTTTCTAATATAGGTCATTTGTGATTCTGTAAGTTGATGAAAACATTCATAAGCATAATCATACGCTTGTTTATCTGTCATATCATGTTCAACATCAAACACATCATATTGAAAATCAGTTTTTAATTCATCTTCACTAATAAACCCGCTGTCTTTGAGTTTTTTTCCTAGTGTTGCTATTGATGTATTGGTTTTCATAAAATTATCAATGATATTAAACTTAAATCCTTTCAAATACATTATTAAATCTAAATTAATACTTGATTTAACACGTTTTTCTAAAATCACATTTGTTTCTTTTGATAATAATTTTGCTTCATTCATATTAATTGTATTTTCGTTATCTTCTGCACTTTTCATAAATAAATTTTCTATCACTAAATCATCACCAAAGAAATTTTGTGTATCGTGTAGTAGAAAGTGATTATCATATTTATTACAGTTATGTGCTATCATGTTGATTGTCGTTTTTGATTTAGTGATGGTATCACGACGTTTTGCATAATCAAAAAAGGATTCATAAAAGGATTTAAAACTTGGAAAAACTTCAACATCAATGTGTTTTCCGTCATACCAACCAATTGCAAGACTATAAGTGACATTTTTATATTTTGTTGGTTTTTCTCTACCTGCAACCTTATTATAGTTTAATGTTTCAATATCCCAATAAAGATATAAATTTTTTTGACCTTTATGTTTTTGCATTGCTTCTAATAATCCCATGTTCTACACCTCTAATCAAAAACCATTATATCATAAAAAAGCAATATGTAAAAACTTTACACATTGCTTATAAATGATTTTACTATATTTTTTTTAGTTCTTTCAATGTAGTTATCATGATACATTTTTTCTTTTTGTTCAAAAGGTTGATACCCTTTTTTGTTACGTTCTGTTTTTAAATGATACTTTATAATCTTGTTCATGTTTAAATGAATAAAATCGTCCTCATTGAGTATAAATGATTTACTGTATGCATTATCAAAATGAAGATTTGAGGGGTTATAATAACGCCTTTGATGATTATCTTTATAAAATGATTCTTTTAAAAATAATGCACCATGTTCAACATCTGATACATCAGTGCAAAACTGATAATCATCAGAATAGGGTACAACTTTAATATTGGTTTGATAATCATTTAAGTTATACATCACTTTAATATAGTTGTAGGGGGTTTTGATATGGAAAAAGTTACCATTACTTGAAATATGTGCTCTCAAATAATCGTCTGCTAAATTGAATGTATTAAAATCAAATTCACCTGTTGTCATAGAATCATCATCAGTATTAAATGCACGTGTGTTACGATTCTCATTAGAAAATTCATTTCTTCTCATCTCAAGCATGATATTACCATACTGACGTTTGCTATTCATACCAAATTTTGAGTGATGTTGTAATTGTTCATAAATATTTAAGTTTGCGAGTAGTGGACTTGAAAAGTTTACGGCATTTCCTAGTAATACAATTTTTGGTATTTTGATATATTCAATATTACCATGGTTACGGTCAATACTTTCATATATGGTTTTCAACTTTTCCCACTCATCTATGAGATAGTCACTTTCTAATGCTAAAAACTCATCATAAATAATGATAGGAAAATTCTTCATAAAGTTAGAATGATATTTTAAATCGGTTGCATTATTAAGGTGAGTAATAATACCAATTTCTTTATCACCATAACCAACTGCAATATAATCTTGCGTATTTCTAAAAAATAAATCTTTATCATTAAAATGTTTTTGTTCAATACATATTCTTTCAAGTAATTCACGATAAGCGTCACGCAATGTATGATGTCTTGCGAGTAAAGTAAACTTAATATCTAAATCAATAGCTAACTTCATAAAAAATGCAACATAGTTGAATGTTTTACCGTCTGAACGGTTGGATATGGAAATTAAAAAATCAATATCTAAATTCATTAAGTCATCAGCTAGTTCAATTTGGTTATATTGTTTCGGTATTGAACGTCTAAACTTAGTAACAAAATTTTGATAATCTTTGACTTCATTTAATCGTGACTTTTTCATTTTTTAACCTCCTTATCTGAATAATATTCAATAATATCATCAACAGTTTCAAACATAGTTAACCCACCCGTCTAACATAATAGACAACGTTGTATTTGACTTGTTTTTTATTTACAATACTGTCTACTTTTGTAGCTTCTTCAAGTTCTTTAAATAGTTCTTGAGTTGATTTAATAAAGTGTGATATTTCTTGTGAACCGTCATTGTCTTTAACTGCTTCTTGGAATAAATGGCGTTTGTGCATATTACCTTTTTGTTCCCAATCATAATCAAGTTGTTTATAGACATTTTCTATTTCTGTTAACTTTTCTTGGTTTTTACCACTCACTAAACTTTTAGCGTCAATATAAGCAATCTTTTTTGGTTTAGGTAGTTTAACTTTACCTTTTTCAACAAATAGATTGTTAAAATGATTATATTCATGAATGTATTCTTTTTGTAATTCTTCATCATCAAATAAAAAAACAAATCCGTCACGTTCATAGGTTGATTGTTTTTTTGTTGTTGCTTCACGAAAAGCATTTGAACGTGCAATGCGATTACTTTTGTTACCTCTTTTCATTGTCTACACCTCAATCAAAATTTTTATGATATGTTTCTGCAATGCGATAATACATCATTTCATGACCCCATTTTGTTGGGTGTAAACCGTCTTTCATAGACGATTGTCTAAATTTTTCATCATAAGGATTAATTAATGAATCATCATAAGCATTATATAATGCTAATCCTAAATCTTTAGTTGCTTTCACTTGTGAATCAACATAAGTTTTTAATGTGTAACCTTTTTTATTCTTGTCTGTATCACGTCTTATAACTTTTCCTGTATCATCAATTTTTGCTTGTTTCGTTGGTGTAATCACAACGATTTTAGCTTTTGGGTTATTTTCTTTAACCGTTTCTACAACCTTATAAAATGCACCGATATAAGTTTTTGTATCTGTAAGTTTATTACCTACTTCAACACCTGCATTTGAATTAAACAACCAATCATCATCAGTACCCTGTATAATCACTAATTCATTATCTTTAAGTTGTTTAGCTTGATTTAATATATTATTGTCTTTAACTTCACTCATTGTAGCACTGCTTACTGATAAGTTTTGAATTTTTGCACCTGTTTTTTCATTGATATAATCACCAAAGTTATATGAAGCATGAGAACCTTTACCCACACTGTCACCAATGATTCCGACAGATTTAACATATTGTATTGATGAAACGGGTGTATAATCTTTCATCACTGTACCGTTTAACGTTTTAATAGTTCTTACTTTTGGTGTATGTTCTTCAGGTGGTAGGGGTTTTGTATCAGGTTTCTTATTTGGTGGTGTCACGTCTTGTTCTGTTTTATGTGGGTACGTTCCACTTGCTTTATTATGTGGGTAAATATGCTTATTCTGATTAGCTTCATATTCAAATTGATGATACATATATTCATCAATGAGTTTTCCGTCTTTATAAATGAGTATGTGTGAATCATCGTCATTGATTAACCATAAATCAGTTGTTGTGTTTAAAAACAGTAATTGATTAATAGATATATCAAAATGTTCACGATAATTACCATACATATCCTTTTCTAAAAAATGTTGAATTGGTGTATCAAGTGTTATTTCTTGTTCATCAGTCACATTAAATAAATCATTTTTATTAATAATATAGGTTTCAACAACTGCACCATGGTCGAATATCACATACGAACCATTATTTGAGTGAAACTTTTCTGTTGTAACACCATTACGCCATGCCCAATCAACCAATTCATTTAAATGTAATTTCATTTGATGTTTAATTATCAAAATATTTTCCCTCACTTTCTAAATCATTTAGTATATGCGTAATTTCAAATAAAGCATTTTCTAATTTCTCTCTTTGTTCTTTTGTTAAATCGTAATCATTGAGAGCATTAACAATATTATAATATGCTTTAATCAAATTCATGTAATCACTCCTTTTATAATTTACGATTGAAACAAGTATTAATGCAATTATACCATATAAACATAATCCTATTGTAACAATTGTACCAAACATAAACTAAACCCCTTTATAAGAATTAACATCAATCACAATATTAATCGTACCGTCTTTATCAGTAATTGTTATATACTCGCATTCAATATCATCAAAAAATTTTTTTGTACGACTTAAATATTTTTTACTTCTTTGACAAAGTACAACAAATCCTTTATTCATAGCATAGGCTTTTTCTAATACATCAATAATACTTTTTTCAAACGCTAACATTTTTATCACTCCATAATAAAAAAGGGGACAAAGCCCCTTTATTTAATTTTTATTTAAAATGGTATATCTTCATCACTAATATCAATTGGACCATTAGCATGAGCGAACGGGTTACGTCGCTCATATACTACTTTTTTTCAGATTCAGGTTCAGGCTCACTATATAACGGGTTACGTTGCTCAGGTTCAACCTCTTGTTTTGCTTTTTCACTTGGTACTAAATTAATACTATGTGATACACTATTATATTTTTTAGATTCAAATTCATAAATTTCAAAATCAAATAAACGTTGATTAATTGCGTCAACCATTTCACTATCTTGTCGCATTTCTTCAATCATTTCTGTTAAGTGATTAGGTAGGTTAACAATGTAATCACCACTAATGATAACACCTTGGTCTCCAAATTTACCTTTAGTGTTAATGAATAGTGCTTCTATTGGGTAGGTTTTTGATGAATCCAATTCACCTAATTTAATGTATTCTCTTTCTTTTTCATTGTCATACTCGAATTTTGCGCCACCGTTTGAATATTTGTTTAATAAATCTTTTACATTTGCCATTGTTTTAATCTCCTTTATATTTCAATTTTTAATAATTCATCATAAGAAACAGTAATAATTTTTGATGTTCTCTTACTATCTAATAATGTATGACCTTCTGGAATATGTTGTAATATTTCACGTTTAGTTATTCTGTAATCTTGTTTAGTAATAAAAAAGTCATATTCTTCATGTCTATCATTTTTTGCATAGACTGTAAAACCTTTGATTTCAACATCAATGTAGTTCATATGTTCACCTCCAATATTAGAATATGTGTACGTTGTAATTGTTATAAAAACCTTTGTAAAATTGCCATTGTGATAATCCGTCATCACCTGCTAAATAGCTTAGTAGTGATTTATCTTCATTTTCATCATTAATAAATTTAATGACTGGGTCATTGTAATTAATTAATAATTGTTGACATGCAACTAATAAATTACTTGCATTTTCTGATGTGTAAAAATCATTCCATTGTTGTAATAAATTAAACAGTTGTAACATTTCCGTATAGGCTTGACCTTTTTCTGGTGTCACTTTTCTCACCTCCTTTAAAATAATTATGATATATCATCATCTAAATGATAACTAAAACGAAAATTTTCACATAAAAATTTTACATAACTATAAAATTCTTTATAACTTAAACAAGATAAACAATGATATCTAGGATATAAACCATATTTATCATTTTTTTAATAATATCTATATTAAAAATATCTAAATTATCACTATAATAAATAACAGCTTTTGAATCTAATAGTCTTACAATTATTTCATTACCTTTATTTTCTGCTTTTTGTAATAAATCATAAACATTATTAATATCTTCAATTTTAATTTCATTCATTTTTGTTACCTCCATTTCTAACTTGACTTTATTATATAATAGGTGTGAATTTTTTGCAATAGTTTTGACAATATTTTTTGAAAAAAATTTACATTACATATTCATAATCCATAGTAAAA
>ERZ501031.167-NODE-167-length-18590-cov-5.919072_pt1 | contig 18590 bp, 18 predicted proteins | sample MGYA00248843_ERZ501031 | MGnify/ENA primary metagenome ERZ501031 (study PRJEB25958, sample SAMN03398557) | human skin metagenome | study: EMG produced TPA metagenomics assembly of the Human Skin Microbiome Metagenome (human skin metagenome) data set. | reverse complement strand
CCCCAGTCCTTCTCGGCGGCTTCCATAGTCGCGCGGGCAAGTTGCCGCAGCATCGATTCGCGGGCCTCCCGTTCCGGTAAGCCGGTTTCCTTCATGACGGCTCGTACCAGCTCGGCGGGCTTCTCAGGACTAATTGGAATTTTAAAGAAAATGTCGTCACCCGCAGACTGCCACCGTGCGATGACGGCTTCAGCGTCGACCTCGTTGCGGCTCTTATCGAAGACCCGAGCCACCTCCTGCGCCTTCTCCTCCTGGCGGATATAATCCAGACGTTCCTTAAGCCTCTCGATCTTCTCGTAGGACACCTTGACCACGACGCGTTGAAGCACCGCCAGCGGCGAACGGCGAGCGCCCCCGGTTCCGACCGTGATGATTACGCGACTGGATCTGCCCCGACCGCCCCCTGCCCGCATCCGTGGCCGAAGCTTTGCTTTCAGCCCGTCCAGCAATCCATAGGCTCGCATTCGCCACCCCTCCTGTTAAACTTTAACAATAATATAGCGTCTGGAGGCGAAAAAAGGAAGTGTCCACAACAGGGACACACGTGTACACGTTGAGGGCTACACAAAATGCAGCAACGGGGCAGGAAAGCTTCAATCGTGTGTGCACGATCTGGGCTACGCGGCTTTATCTGGCCCCACCCTTCCTGCTCATTCCACCACCCCTCTGAAAGCCTTGATCACTCCTGAAATCGGACAGGAAGCCCAGAGCCACCTCAGCAGAATCGACCGCGTCACCGCCTGGATACAGCCTCATCCCAGTCGATCAGGAGAACTCACCAATTAGACAGCCCGACCGCACCTCCACCAAATACCCACAACCAAAAGAAGTGATATCAACAAAAAACACCCCTGAAAAAGACAAACTTAATGAAATAATCTGCCTTATATAATGCGAATACATATAAAAACTGAAAAATAAGTGACAACGCCCAGGTCGGGAAAGCGAAGAAGTGTTGATACCAGACAGTCCAGCAGCCGAGACCACAAACGAGAGGCAGAGCAGAGCTAATCACGGACGTCGGCTGTCAAGCGATCGGTCTCGCAGGATGCCTGGCGCCCACGACCTACGCTCAGGGTGTCGAGAGGTTGCTGTCGGCAGTAGCGGCACTCATCGGATGGCAGTTCTCAAAGCCAGTAGCCTTTCGTTGGACCGCTGTCGTCGAGACAGAAGAGGGCGATGCGATCGTGCACCCGGCCGTCCTCTACCTCGACGCACTCGCCCCTGACGCCCGACAAAAAATGGCATTCTTCCCATCGTGCTCTAAGGCGGTACAGGCTCACCATCGCCACACTCCTCGCCGCCTCCGGAGCACTCGTCATACAGCCTGCCAACGCGCTTTCCGACATTGGGGCGCTCGTTCCAATCGCCTATCTTTTTGGGACTGTTGCCCTATCACATCCTCACGGCATTTGGAGGCATGGTCAATCGCAGGGTAAGCGAAGTCTGGCGAGCATGGACCCTGCGTTAGCAAAGGCGGCTACTGTCCACACGGCTGCGACGGTCGCCTCTGAACAGGGGTGGGCCCGCAGTGCGGATGCAGCAAGGCTGGCCACTACGTCTGTGGAAACACTCACCAAGAAGCTCGAGCGCGGCGTCCCATTCGAACAGGCTCGCAGTGAGACCGCAGCGGCGATGAACCAGCGGTTCGACGACCGCGGCCGGGAAAGAGTCGCGATCGCGGCAAGGACCAGGGGCTGGCTCTATAACCCCCTCACCGCTTTCTGCGTCCCAACTGTCACTTGGGTGCGCGTAGGAGAGAAAGAGGAAGGGAAAACAGGCGGTATTGTGGATAAGATACCCACAAAAAATATATGGTTATATTAAAAGCCCCCTTTACTCTCTCACGCGGGCAAGTGACAGTTGGGACGTTTTTTTGCCAACGGCAAAACCCCCAGTCCTGGACCGAAAAAGCCACACCCCACAAAAACGGCATCGGATCGGTGAGAAACGTAAAAACAGCCCTTCGTTTCTGTGGGTAAATCAAACTAAACGTTTGATTATAAATACGTTTTCGAGAAGCGTCCCAACTGTCAGCGACCCCTGGGCCATCTGGGACGTTTTTGCATCCTACGTTCTTCCTATTGCGGGCAGTTTCTGTGGATAAAATGCATAAATGTTTGATATAAAAGAAGAAACTCAGTAATCCGTCAGTTGGGACGCTTCTAACTGAGACTGCCTGGATCCAGACCGGCGTGGAATCGAGGCAGATGTGGATAAGTCACTAAGGCATTGACCAACAAACAAAAGAGCGCCCTTATCAAGGGCGCTCTTTGGGGCCGGGCTAGCCTTGGTAAGCAAGACCCGGCAACGTGACGATCCAGCTGCTTTACGCAGCGCAGACTTTGATGTTCAGCCGCTTGGCATTAGCTGCAATTTTGGCTTTAATCGCTTCGCGTCGGGTCTTCTCCTCGCTGGCCCGCTGACCAAAAGTTGAATGAACCACAGGATTTACCGTCCACTCCGTGACATCTCGACCGTTGCGAGGCTCAACGGGTGAGACCCAACCCGCCAGATCTAGCACATTCATGGCATCGCTGATAATCCGCGGCTCATCTCGCAACCGGCTGGAATAACTGCGATACACGTCGCGGTGCGTTACCCTGCCCTTCTGGTTCGCTAAAATGTAGCCGGCGATCCACCGAGCATGCTCAACCCTCTGACTGACACCAAAGAGCTCCCTGTAAAATTTCGTTAGGTTCGGAAGCAGCAGGTCCCGCATGAACAACAGAACCCTCCTAGCTGTATCGCCGGAAATAGTGGGTGGCGGGTACCGGTCCCGGTCCGCGGCATCCACAATGTGATAGGTCAAGCAGAGGCGAGCGAAAACGCCGTCCAGCTTCCCCATATGGTACCTCAATGGCTCCGGAGAGTCGGGCACATCCATGATGAGTTCAACAATGTCCAACCATTCGTTTCGCACAGCTTGAGCCTCTTCAGAGAACTTGAAGGGACGCTCCCGGTGCGCAGGCTCGAGATCCTTCAGCGTCTTGACCAAAGCGTGGTAACGACCCACCAGCATGTCGTTTGGCACTCTATCAACACCACGAGTGCTAGAAGGCGCGTGGACCAACATGAACCGCTGCATGAGACCATCATCCGACATTTTAGACGACAATTCCCGCAGTTTTCCAGGTTGTATGGTGCCGATCATACACGCGGACCAGTTTGGAATGCGGACAGTACCGCGCTTTATACGGTCCACGACATGGGGGCCACCGTTATACAAACTCAACCATTCCGCGCGATCCTTGGCGCCAGTGTCCCGGTTGTCGAGGCTCGCAAACCAAGACGCCAATTCGTCATTCACGGCAATAACGCCTGCCGGATTGTCTGACAGAATCTCCCCCAGCTTGGCGATGGTGACATCATTTACCACTAGGCGCCGATACGGTGGTTTGACAGGCGGCACCGGCTGGGGAACGTTCTCGCCCTTCGCCTTAGCTGCTGTATACGCCTCCATACGCCTCTGATGAATTTTACTTTCCACCTCATATGCTTCATGGAGTGGTTCATCGGCCTCAGCAAACGCTCGGTCCATCGCTCTGAGTGGGCCAACGACCGAATTCAGTGCAGGAGTTTTTTTGGCTGATGGCGGAGCAATTATTCCAAGCCACAAACGTGCCGACTCGGTCCAGCTCGTATCAGCCATTTTCGGCTGGAGTTTCCAATCATCGCTAATGACAGAGGCACACGCGACTACGCATCCGGCCGCAATGACAGCTGGATCAACGCCGAGACGCTCGCCCTCATCTCTAGCGAACCCTTCAATTGCGTCGGGAACACATAGTGCCGGCATAACCGGGATGCCTGTCATAGCCTCGTCGCCGAACACGTCATACGGTGTGGGGTGATCCCCCCCTTCCTGGGTCGAACTGGCCCGATTGGCCGATCCAGCGCGCCCACCAACGGGTCGACGTTGTTCGCAGTCTTTTGGACCGCGAGGACGAACCTTACCAGCCGTCAAACCACTGCGGATCGTCGGGACATATTCATCGGCTTGGAGGCCAGCAACCTGAGCAGCCTCAGCCAGCAAATCAGTCACCTCGGCCTCTGCGAGATGGCCCGCGCCGACGATCTGCCCCAAGCTAAATGCAGCACAATTGAGAGTGTTATTGCGATCTCCCTCAGGAGCACCTGTGACCGAGTCATACTCTGCACTGACTGCTGCCGCGGCCCACTGCTCGACACAATGGTCAGAGGAAAACGAAAAGACGTTGGATGGCGCAGAAACCACACTGGAGGGCACACTTTCTGCTCCCTCTAACACTTTACCTGCAGGCCGGTCCTTCGCAGCTTTCCCCTTTTTAGGCGGCACCCCACCAGCCGCGAGGATCATACGATCCGCTTCAGCACAAAACAGCTGGACGCTCTCAAGGCTGATGCTTTCCAGGTCGCAGACAGGGACATCGAGGGGCGTCGCACTATCCCAGTGATAGGGTTTTCTCGTCTCAGGGTGATCGCCAAAACCCACGAACTGCTGTCCAACAGCCAGAACCTCGACCCTCGCAGTCAGGCCGCCCGGCAAAACATACGCCTCGGTAGCCACCTTTGGAAATGGATCGCTGCCAGCCCACACGCCCAGAATTTTCGGAGCCTGGCCGGTCCGGATAAGAGGCGTCGGACCAAAAAACTCAAACGCCAGAGCTAAGAGCCGCTGCGCTAGCTCCGGATCGTACACATCGACGTCAACCGCACGGCAAGTGTTGGTTAAAATGCCCGTATTCGTGCTGTTACGCTGAGTTTTAGCCCAGTTCCGGACCGTTTCCTCAGTAGAGACGGCGCAGACTTCCCGCCAATCGTGGAAGAGCGGTCGCTTGCCAGCGGCTTTGACCTTCAGCCAAGGGGCACTTATTGGGACAGGCAGATACCCCTGTTGGAGTAGCCTCAGGCGCAGGTCAGTAATAGACCCATAGTTTATTGCTGTACGTTCCATACCGACTTCCTCTGCAAATAGGCGCAAAGAGGGCCCAAAGTCGCATGGGCGCTTGAAGTCGGATCGGTCCGGTACTATACTCATTTCTGCCAAGATTTGAGTAAACCGACAAAACCAACACAAGACCATCGACTACAGGGCCCCGCCATAGCGCGGGGCTTCTCATTTCTGCGTCAGCGCTTGACTGCTACGCCTCTCAAAACGTCATCGAGCTTGTCTGGCTGGATCCTGAACCGGCCGCCGACTTTGATGCCGATCCCGTAGGTCATGACCCAGTTTTTTACAGTATTTTGAGAAACATCAGCCCGTTCAGCAGCTTCTGCTACGGTTAACCAGTCTCGATGCGAACTCTGCCCTTCTTTTCGGCTGCTTTTTTCCACCTCACACTCCGCAGTAGGGGATGAACTCGCCTGAGCTATGGACATGGAACGTGCATTGTAGAGAACTCCGCTTTGATGATAATCATTTCCATACATCTCAGACTCCACCATCGACACCATCGACACCGCCCCTCACCACATGTGTGAAAATTGGCGATTTTGTTATGTCTGTCGAAAATGGTGATCTTGGAACGTCCGGTTGTCAAGGTGCTAAAATCTTGCCAAAGGCCGCGCTAAGCACGATAAAACGCAAGAAGCCTGAAAAATTCAGGGTCGGCGAGTGTTCTTGGCCTCAAAAAAATGAAGGATTCAAGAGATCAGGCCGAAGAAAGTCCGCCGCGGCGCATTTGAAGTTCCGCATAGTCATGCGCCAACCGTTGGGAGTCGAGGCCGCCAACGAGCGGCCGACCAGTTCGCTGCTCTCGAACGTCAAGAGAATTCGCTGCCCGCCTAGAGCCACGCGCAGGGTGTCGAGCTGGGTGATGGATTCGGCTTTCCACCCCGAGCATGGCGAAGCCGGGTTGCTAATTCTCTTGATGCCCACATCCGCAAAACATCCTGGTGGCTTCCCTTGGTTGCATAGCAACCGAGGGAATGCCTCCCCGGCGAGGGGCCTTTTTTGCACTTCGAGATCAGCCGCTTCCGCTCATAGCTGCATCAACTCCATTGAATCAGCTTAGTTTATCAACAAATACCACCATACAGGGGTCATGCCACTGCTCACGGCGAGGGCACTGGGCGAGAACATGCCGCAGCTCCGGCATCGCCGTGTCGGGGCCGTGGCGCTCAAGCAGCTTTGCGGTCCAGTACTGCCCTCGCCGGCCACACTTTGCACAGGACAGGCGAACCAACGGCAACGGGAACTCGCCGAGTGTCCAAGCGCCGGCGCCCATCAAGTCACCCAAACGCCAATTCTTCTAAAATGGTATATCGGAGTCATTGTCTTCCCACTCCACATCGCGCCGTTGGCGTTCGTATGCTAGCCAAAACGACTCTTCGGCTAGCTGCGCTCTCACGTCTGGCGCCGTCACCTTCATGGCAGGTGCCTCACTGACGGCATAAACGTCGTAGCGGCGGTGCCGACGGCCGCGACCGTATTCTACAGCGGCGAAAGGTTGAGCGCCCTTCCCAGGTTTCAAGCCATGCCGTCTGAGTTGTGATCTTGTCAACAGCCATGCCGGAACTTGGTCCCACCAGCCGAACGTCGTTCCACGCAGCCGCTCGTCAGCAAGAACAAGCGCTTCGGGGGGCAACACCGACACGTTAGTCGGTAGTGAGGCAAAAGCGAAAACCAGGTCTGCATGACGCCTGACCCGCGCCAGTTCAAGCCTCTTCTCCCGGTTTGCTACAGCGGCTTTCTGCCGCTCCGTCGGCGCTGGGGCGGTACGAATGATCCAGTGATAGTGCGACCGTATATAACCGACTCTCTGGTAGTCTCTGATTTCAAGTTCGGTCGGCCAGAGCTCACAGGCCACTCTCGCAGCCACTCTGTCGAGCCGGGCCTTATGGATCGCCTCAGCAGCAGCGCCAACCAGTAGCGCCTTCACACTCCACGCCTCTCCATTACCCACATCTACAACATACGCACGCAACACTTTTCCGGCGTCCAGCAGCGGAGCCACCTCGGCTGCCACGCTGCGGGGGAGGTGACCAATCTGGTATTCATTTCGCCACCAGACCTCCGTCGCATTCGTGTCAAATGGATTGTCTGCTCTGCGCATAAGCGCCAGCCGATCGCCATGAGCCGGCATCACTTCTGTCCCCAGGACAGCATCGCGACACCCATAATCATAGAACTGCAATCCGGCCAATGGGGTCGTTGCCCAGAACTCTCGGGCCAAGTCGGGCTCCAAGGCCAAGTCAGTTCCTTCAAACCCAGCGAAGTCTCGCAGAAGATCCATGATTTTGCCCCCTTGCCCAGATATCGTATCGATGATAAACCAGCGTCAGAGCGATGTCATCGTGATATCGCATAGATATCGGATCGAAATCGAATGATAGTCGTTTTGGCGCAAACAAAGGGCGGAGTCGGGAAAACCACGCTGGCGGTCAATCTGGCCGTAGCACGATCTCTTGCCGGGAGTGACCTCCTGCTGGTCGACGCTGATGAGCAGGCCACGGCGACGGATTTTACGGCGATCCGAACTGAGAAAATCGGGTCTCCTGGCTACACAGCAATCCAGCTTTCGGGATCTGCAGTACGAACGCAGGTCCTCCAACTTGCTGCTAAGTATGATGACGTCATCATCGATGCCGGCGGCCGCGATACCAGCGGCCTGCGTGCAGCACTGACTGTTGCTGATATCGCAGTGGTGCCGTTCCAGCCGCGGTCATTTGATATCTGGACGCTGGACAAGGTCGCCGATCTCATTGTCGAAGCGCGCAGTTACAATCCAAATCTACGCGCGTGGGCAGTGCTAAACTTCGCCGACGCACAGGGAGACGACAACGAAGCCGCTGCGACAGCTTTGAGCAATGCTAGCGCTATAGAATTCCTAGACTGCCCGATCGGTCGCCGGAAAGCATTTCCGAATGCGGCTGCGGAAGGGCGCGGCGTCGTTGAGATGAAACGAACTGATCCGAAAGCAACCGCTGAACTGAGCGCCTTGACCAACGCGCTCTTTCAGCTCCAGACCGAAACAGTTGCAGAGTGATATATCATGACTATCACACCGAAGCCTAAAAAGCATCAGAACGATATCGATCTGTCATCGAACGAAGATTCCGCACTTAAGTTCATTGAAAGCGCTGGACAGCCAGTCGCGCAACCCACGACACCCCCCGCGAAGGTGGCCACTGACCCGAAGCCCATCATTGTCAGAGGCATCGACGTCGAGCTGATGGAGCGTTTGGACAGAGAAGCAGCGCGGCGGCGGGTATCACGCGCCGCGATGGTTCGCATGCTGTTGGTTGAACATCTGCCTGAGTGAGCGATAGCTAATTGTTATCATAAAGTCACCAGTAAGATGCTATAGCGATATCACTATAATGCGTTAACGATAGCGAATAGTTATCGTTTGACGCTGGCAGAGTTGCTGCATGAAGTCCAAAAATAGGCCACCCATGAACGGCAAGGGTCGGTAATGGCAAGAGCGGAGATCGTCACAAAGCGTTCCCGGCCGGAGCACCTGAAGAATTTGCGAGGCCGTCAGATGATGCATTGGATGCTGTCGCAGCCTTGCATCAAGACGGCGCTGGAGATCCGCTTCCCTGAAATCTGGGGCGTTACATACGATTTTAGTAAATCAGTTTACAAAACGGAGACTGGCAAGATCCTGATCATCTGCCCGCTGGAAGGGCATGGAGAGTTTTACCGCTCGACCTACGACCTCGATCGTTTGACGAAAGGCTGTCCGAAATGCGGCGATCGGGTTCGCAGGACGCACAAGCTTATCCCTTGGGAGGAGATCGAAGCTCGTTTCATTGCCGCTCACGGGAACCGTTATGGCTACGAGCAAGCTAAAGCAGTGTATACGAAAGTCACAGCGCCTGTGCCAATCCTCTGTTCGGAGCACGGTGTGTTCAGGCAGTCTCCGGTTGATCATTACGGCGGCCACAACTGTCCGAGGTGCGCGAGACAATCGATGTGGACGACGCGCAGGCCTGAAGGCACACCAAGGGCGCGATTTAATCGGGCTGTTGAAATCCACGGCGACAAGTTCGACTACACCGATACTGACTTCTCCCAGGAAAAGATCACGGTCTGGTGCAATAAGCACGGTGGGACGTTTGAGACGACCGTCACCTCACATATCCGATCACAATGCGGCTGCAATGTCTGCGCTGGCAAACTTCCGGTGACTTTTGATGAATTCGTAAAGCGGTCGGGCGAAGAACATAGTGGAAAATACGGATACGAGACCGCTCTCGAGCATTATGTCACTCTTAGATCGTTGGTTTTAATCCAGTGCCCGATTCACGGGATTTTCAGGCAGCAGGCCGGCTCTCATATGAGAGGCACGGGTTGCCCGACCTGCTATAACGAGAGCCGGAATCATCATCTTCGCACGCCTTGGTCTGAGGTGCTGCTCCAGTTCGAGGGAGCACATGGGGATCGTTACGGCTACGACGCCGCCGCACTGGCTTATGTGAACATCCATACCGCCATTCCAATCCTTTGCCGCGAAGCGGGCCATGGCATATTCAAGCAACGGCCATACCTCCATATCGGCGGTTCAGGCTGTCCGGTCTGCGCTCCTAATTTTCCATTGAGTCCTGCCGTCGTCAGAAAGCGTCTTGAGTTGCTTCATGGTAACAAGTTCGACTACAGCTGCACCGATTTCGGCCCGGAGGAGGGTCCACTGAAGCGCAGATTAACGGTTTGGTGCAATGGTCACAGCGGGTTCTTTGAGACGACAGTTGGATCGCACCTGCATGCTGGAGCCGGATGCCGAATTTGCGCCGGGCAAGAAACTGTGACCTTCGAAGTTTTTTGCCAGGAAGCTACAAACCGCCACAAGGGGCGCTACGACTACGAACACCTGCGAGAAGCGTTTGCGGAGATTATGGGCCGCCGCGTCCGCAGGAAAAAGGGTGGGCTCCTTAGCAAAATCACACTTATCTGTAAGGAGCATGGTGAGTTTCGCCAGACAATACGTGCCCACATGAAAAACGGCGCTGGATGCCGCAAGTGCGTGCAAGAAGAGTTTGGCAAAAGCCGTATTGTGCCGTGGGAAGATGTCCTTGCGCGCTTCCATGAGGTCCACGGCAACACATTCGACTATACAGAGACGGCCCGGCACTATGTCCGTTTCGTTGATCAGATCCCAATCACTTGTCGCGAGCATGGCCTGTTCTATCAAGCCGGCACGACCCATGCCAATGGTGGAGGCTGCCCTATTTGTCAGCAGTCGCAGGGTGAGCGTGCCGTTTATCGCTGGCTCACTGAGCACGACATCAAAGCTGAACCCGAATGGCTCATTCCGGCAGACGAACATGTGGTCAGTCGCAGACTGCAGGCTGACTTCATGCTGTCCGACTTCAGGATCATCGTTGAATATGATGGTCAGCAGCACTTTGAACCGGACGGCCGCAGCGGTAGCGCCAAAGAGGCAATAAAGAAGTTTGAGCAAATCCAGCGGAACGACCGGCGCAAAAATGCCTGGGCGGCGGAGAACGATTACGGAATGATCCGAGTGCCGTGGAAGGCGAGTTCCTCCTATGGCCAGGCGCTGGTACGATACGTCAACAAGTACCTTACAGAACACCTGCTACCACTCCTTGCCAGACAATCATCCCAGGGGACATTTGACGGCAATCTCAGCTCACCCCGGAGCAAAGCGTCCAGTCGGTTCAAGGTCTCGCGGCACGTGCTGGGGTGACGCCATGGTGGCGGAGTAGCCGGTGAACAGCTTGAAGGCTGCCATCCTTTTAGACGATATCGATCTGCTATCATAAAGATATATTAATGATAGCTATATGCATCTAATTCTGTTTTCTCTAGCCTTGGTTCCTGCAGCGTTTCACTGCTTCCTCGTTGTCATTTTGCTAAGCGCTATGTCGATCCGTCGGCGCGACCGTTCCTCGGGGCTGAAACCTTGGAGGGCCCCGATGATTTCGTTCATCATTATGTCGCGACTCACCGCCTCGACCTTGCCGGTCGTGCTCCAGCGATGGGCGAAATCCTCGGCGCTTAGAATAGCCCGGGCGAGTGGGGCCTTGGCGGCCAAGGGCATGCCCTTGTCGGTCAGCTGGTCAAGAATTAGTTCCCGCTGGTCGTCCCCGTGATGGTGCTCGATCTGATCCGGGAGCACTGAAGTCACAACAGCGATGCAGCAGTCTCGGTACTCCACTCCACGATGGAAATGGTCGACGATGGCGTTCTCGACACCTGGGTAGTGCTGTAGTAGGGTCTTCGGCGACTTCAGCCCAAGGTCTTCGAGCATGAGCATCAGCGTTTCCAGCACCCGCTTCCTATAGCGGCGGCGTTCCAGCCATGGCCCGAACATTCTAGTCTCTCCCTATTCAGAAGAACCGCCGTTTCGTAGGCGCGGCCGCCTCCGTCTGGGCAAAGATCTCATCCAGGCGGCTGGCAAGCAGCATCTGCATGCTGCCTAGCTGGGTCGCGATCTCGCCAAGCCGATCCCGCTCGCCGTCATTCCGTGTCGCTCGCACGGTGCTCTCAAGACGCGACACCAAGTCCTTCATCTGGTCAGTCAGCGGCGTGTCTCCGTCATGGTGTAGATCATCCATCCACTCTATGTCCGGATTTGGGTAGCGGACCGGATCCTGTTTAGCCAGCCGATGCGCCCACGCATCCCACACCCCTCGAAGCCCCTGATGGTTTTCAAACTCCAGCCCACCGCCTTCCTGCACCAGGTCGTGGAACTTGGCGCGGATGCCCTTCCGGAAGCGGTCGCCCTCATACATGGCTTTGTTGTAGACGGCCGACTCTAGGAAGTGCCCGCCGTCGCGATCGTAGGCGGCCTGCAACTGTTCAGGGCTGGTCGGGTTGCAGGACTGGTAGAAGCCCCGCCGGACATGGACATCTGGATGATCGACCGTGACCTCCCAGAGCCGCTGATTCGGCGATGCTTTGGCGGCGATCGCCTGCCGCAGGAGCTCGTAGGAGAAGTGCTCGAGGCCCCTTTCATCTTGCCCTTTGCCGTCGACGTCGTTCTCGCCCCGCCAGCGGTCAACGGCGGCTTCAACGAACAAGTGCAGGCCGCGATTGTAGCTCTCTTGCCACTTCTGCCGCTCCTTGCTGAAGTTGGGGACTGTCTCTCCTACAGCCGTCAGGGCGCGCTCGTAGGGCGGATTGAACTCGGCGATCTCGCAGATGCAGTCATACAGCAGGGTGGCATTCCCGACCGTTACCGGTAGGTCGAACAGTAGCCCCCAGGCCGCCTCGAATGGCTTGCGTTGCATGTACTCGCCATAGCCGTCGACGGAAAATTGATCATCGGGCGGAAGCGTTCGTAGGTTCGGATTCCGCACGACAGGCCACAGGACCCGGATCCACTCGTTATCCGACAGCTGCTGGTAGATCTCTTTCCGGGCGAGGGCCGCCGTCAACCGATCCTCGGCCATAGTCGGGTTCTGAAACCACAGCCACACGACGTCCTTAGGGCCCTGGCGGCAAAAATTGAGGAATGTCTCGGCGTCCATGATTTCGGTCGGGCCGGTAGACATAAATCCTCGGTCACGGTGCGGGTTGGCGGCGATGGCAGCCTGCAACGCTGTATCACCTCGAGCCCACAGTTCACGCAGCACAGAGGAATCACCAGCCACTGTGGCGATGCCCAAGTCGATGATCGGTTCTGCCCGCCCGATCAACGCCGCCAGCAATGGCTTTGGAAAGGGGCTGTTCGAGAAGCGCCCCGGCTTCCCCGCCGTCGCTAGGAGCCACTCGTACACCGTCTCCGGAGCGGCATGCTGCATGTAGTATTCGGCGACATGAGGTGAAGAAAACTGCAACTGCATCATCATGGTCCCAATTGCCACCGGATCGAGCCGAGCATGAGACCATAGACATCTCAACCATGCAACGTAACCAATGTTGATAAAAAGCCACTGAACCGAACATGTTGGCTCTGTTCCTCGTGCCGGGTTTAGTCATGATCGCCATCATCGAGACCGGGTACTTTCCCGAACGGCTCTCGACAGAGCAGTCATGGGCCAAATCCTCAATACATAGTGGACAGGAGATACCGCATGCCCTCGCTGCAACAGTTTTTCGTCCTTGCAGTACCGTGAACGATAGGACAATATTCTGGTTTAGTATCAAAATTCCGTCGTGTAACTTGGAAGAAGTCGGGGAGGGCGCATGGGGCAAGCATCAGAAATCGAGTGGACTGATGCGACGTGGAATCCGGTAACAGGCTGCACGAAGATTGGTCCTGGCTGCGATAACTGCTATGCCGAGCGGTTCGCAGAGCGGTGGCGCGGTATCGATGGCCATCCTTACGAGCAAGGGTTTGACCTTCGGCTCTGGCCTTCGCGTCTAGGCCAACCCGCGTCGTGGAAAAAGCCGCGAATGATCTTCGTGAACTCGATGAGCGACCTCTTCCACAAGAAGGTAGATCGGGATCACATCGACAAGGTCTTTGATGTGATGGAGGCTGCCAATTGGCATGTCTATCAAGTGCTGACAAAACGAAGCTCGCTAATGCGCGATTATGTGCGCAATCGCTATGGCGACGCGAGCGTTCCGTCACACATCTGGCTCGGTGTGTCGGTCGAAGATGCGGAGCACAAGGGACGCATCGAGCATCTACGTCAGATCAAGTCGGAAGCGCGTTTCATCTCATTCGAACCACTGCTTGGGGCAATAGGCACGGTTGATCTGGCCGGCATTGCGTGGGCTATCGTCGGCGGTGAGAGCGGGCCAAAAGCACGACCAATGGCGCCGTCGTGGGCTACCGAAATACGCGATCTTTGCGAGGTCTATGGTGTCGCATTTTTCTTCAAGCAGTGGGGTGGCGCGCGACCAAAGTCTGGCGGGCGACTTCTCGAAGGCGAAGAATGGAACGGGTTTCCATGGCAGATTGTGCCCAGTGAAATACTAAAGTCACTACAACCATAGGTTTATATCTTGTCTATAGAAATAGAAAAATATCGTGGACGCGAACAGTCCTACATCAAGCATCTCTTCTTGACGCAATACCTTCAAGCAGCGGCCTATAAGACGCTCCAAGGTCGATCTCCGATCTTTAATTTTGTCGATGCGTTTGCAGGGCCGTGGCGCACTTCGGACGAGAACTTTTCTGATGCCTCATTCGCTCAGGCTTTGCGCACACTCGAAGCAGTACGCGCCGATCTCGGCAAGAACGGCGTTGCCGGACTTAAAATTAGGTTCTGCTTCTGCGAGCGGCGGGCGGAGGCCATAACTCAGCTTCGTCAATATGCCGAGACGCACAAACGCTTTGAGATCCGTGTGTTCCATGGATCGTTCGAGGACCATTTGGAAGCCATAGCTGACTTCTGCCGCGATGGCTTCACATTCACCTTCATTGACCCAACTGGTTGGAATATCCGTTCAGAGCCGGTCTTGGAATTCTTGCGGGTGCAGAAGGGTGAATTTTTATTAAATTTTATGTCAGAACATGTCAATCGCCACGCTGAGTATTCGCAAGTCGCAGCATCGTTCGGACGTTTCCTTGCCGATCCCGATTGGACGGGCGAGTTCAACGCCCTGCCATCGAATTGGAACAACGAGCAACGCGTGCTGCATCTACTCAGACGTAAAATCAAGACGATAGGAGCAGCGACCTACCTACCAGATTTTCCGATCCTGAAGCCTCGCGAGCAGCGGGTGAAGATGCGGCTTGTTCTTGGCACGCATTCGGCCAAAGGGTTAGAGGTCTTTCGCGATACCCAAGGTAAAGTTGAACGCCGAGAAATTGAGACGCGCAATCAGCTGCGCAGTGATCATCAAATCAGTCTCTTCACGGACGAAGAGATCACGGCTATGCAGCAGGACGCGGCAGGGATCGGGTGTCTGGCTTTTCAACGCGACGCGGAGGCACGAGTCATTCAGCTTCTGGCGGAGGCGGGCACCATGACGTTCAGCGCTATGGCTACAGATATTCTTGAAGCTGTCCCCATGCGGCTTACGCAGATCAACAAACTCTTCATTGATTTGAAATACCGCCGATTGATCGACTTTGAGTTGCCGTCGCGGAAGCGAGTTCCGCAACCCGATACTCACATACGCATAGCCTAAAACTATTTCCGATCAAGTTGCTCCAGGTGCTTTGGCCATCATCGCTCAGGTCGCCGCTTCACCATCATAGCCTCTGCAGCCTGATCGGAATCAGCTCTAGACAAGCATGCCGTGACGCTGCTCGCTGCAATGGTTGATCATGGCCTGCTGTTCGATCAAGACCGAGCGCTATAGGCCGATACGATCTCAATACGATATCGTTATAGAATCATATAGATGTAGTAAAGATATCGTCTCGCAATCTGTAGGAGGAAGCGAGTGCTGGCGGAAACCGCGGTCTCCGCCAGCCGAACCCCGGTCTGAGTTGGGCTACAAGCCACCCATGGTTCTCTGTGTGCTCCTCTCTTTTTCTAAAGCACCCTTGGCCTGCTCCGCGCGGTCGCGCATGGTCGCCGCCCGCTTCGCTTCAAAGCGTCTGAAAACTTTCGTCGCTTTGTCCTGCCCCTTCTTCTCTTCAATCTCATTCAGCCGAGCTGCAATGGCAAAAGCCATGAGTTTACTGGGCATAGGCAGCCAGCAGGTTCCTCCATCGCCTGTCATCTGCACGCCCCACACAACCCTGCCCTCGACAGTCTTTTGCTTAGGTTCAAAACTCACCATGACACTCTCCTAGAACTATAATTGCGGTCGTTCCTGAGCCGCTAGGACAGTGTCTTCAGGATCATGCAAACAACTAACCCTTTCTCCGGTCCTGCCCGCGAAAGTTCAGGTTGATGTGGTCAGGCCTTAATAGCCAGTGGTGTTGCAGGTGAACACCCGTCGTCGCTCGGCTGAGGGGATTGCACCGTCCGACATTTAGGGTCAGCTGTCATCCTTCCCCTCTAGCAGTCGATAAACACTGGTCCGTCCGATCCCAAGCCTCTTAGCAATTTCGCTGCCACCAAGCCCTTCGGTCTTCAGCGCCAAGACGGCGGCTTTGTCGATACGTGGCTTGCGGCCTTTATACACCTTGCGTTCCTTGGCTTTTGCAATTCCCTCCAGTTGCCGCTCCTTGCGTAAATTTGTTTCAAATTCTGCGAAGACACCAAGCATGTCGAGAAAAGCCTTCCCGGCCGCGTTCGAGGTATCAATCGGCTGCTCAGTTGCTTTTAAGCCCACTCCCTTCGCCCGCAACTCCCTGACAATGTCCTGCAGATCGCCGATCGACCGAGCCAGTCGGTCAACGCGCGTAACGACGAGCATGTCGCCGGTGCGGACGAATTGCAGCAACGTCTCCAGTTCCGAGCGTCCATTCCGGCTGGTTCCGGAGATCTTCTCCGATCGGATCACATCGCACCCGGCCGCGCGCAGTGCCGCTTCCTGTATCTCGACGTCCTGATCTGTCGTGGAAACGCGAGCATACCCGTAAATTGCCATCAGTGCCTCAAAGTGTTCCGTTAGGCTCTAAACCAATCAAGTATGCTGTACCATAATTGCGAAATCAACCCTATCGGAACACGGAAACACTGGAGTTCAATGTTCCACAAAAATGTTCTCTATGGGTATACCCAAACAGAACACGCCACGGACAGAGTTTCTCAACAGCCGTAGCTGTCATTCCGCCGGCGAACTGCCCACCTGTTCGTTTCCGATCGTTTTCGAACACCTCGAAAGAGTCTCAGAAGAGAGCTCTTGCCCAAAATGCTAAAATGCTATGGATTGTACAGCCGGATTGCGGCGGCTGCCGGCCCAATGAACACGCCTCGAACTCGATCCCGCCCCAATGCCCAGCAGGCGGGATCACGTTTCTCAATATAAGCGGAATATAGGCGAGCGGATCAAAGCCTATGAATGTGTGCACTTGTAAGTTTGCAGCGCCACCTTGTGTCCCGACGGCGAGATCGACCAGGATGGTTCCATGTGGGGCGCTACCCGTCCTCAGCCCTTACAAGGAGCGGGTGCGCGCGGCCTGCTTATGGTTCTGCATTGCGGTGCAGTCGGGAGAGGATGGGGAAATGTGCCGGCTGCTGTGCCAAGGAGACTTATGGATGAATTGAACGAATATTGCGTTGGTTTAGTCCCAGCCAAGACGAACATCCGTTCGTTGGCAGTCGGGGCAGCCTAATGGATAAAGGCGCCGATCTTGCCTTTGTGCTTCGCGTTTTTCCTCGGAGGTGAGGACATCAGCTTCAAATCGGTGCCCACAACTTAAACAGCGATACCGGCGACGTTCACTCATATTCAATCCCCGCCTGCTTCACAAAATTATTCCAGAGTATTTCTGCGGCTTGTTCAGGAGAATATTTTGCTTCCTTCTGTCCGAATGAATGAAGGGAGTTCATCGTCAGGTAAAGATTGTAGTCATCGGCTTCAACGTTGACTGAGCCGTTCGATGTAGTTGTGTCGGCATGCCTTTCATATACATAATTTATATCTCCAAAGAAGCTCTTTTTCTGCTTACTATTTTGTACGGTAATATGCGCTTCCCCGCCGTTTCTTTTTGCACGGTTAACAACGGTGCATGTAAAAGCAATATTGCTAATCAGTTCAAATTTTGCTCTTAGATTATCCCCAGTATCGTTCAACTCAGTGCACGAACCTTCAAAATATTTTCTAATAACATCATAAGCCTTATCAGCAAATTCTGCCTTCTGGATGACGTCGAAATCCTGCTTTACACGAACGCGACGCGCTGGAGTAGCTTTAGCATCACCAAGTTTTGTTTCACTAGAACGGTAAGTATTATTGTTTTCAAGTATCCGGCGAAGGCCAGTTACGACATTAAGGAAAGCATTATTTTGGTTGGTCCATCCTGAAATAGCTGTTCCGTCCTTTGGAAGAGCCATAAACTCGCTGAATGGAGAAGCTAACCAATCACAGGGTTCAAGAATAATGGGGACAATACGAATTTTCCCTGCTTCAGCCATTTTCAGTGCATGTTGAAATTCCTTCTCATAACAATAATTTGAAGCAAGGTAATCTGGACTTAAGAGCGCTAAAAACAAGCTGCTATTGTTTAAATTTTCCTGGATTTGCTTGCTGAACTTGTCTCCAGCGAGGATTTCACTGTCTGTCCAAGCTTTGAGGGAACCATCACGTGTTAACATTGCAAGATGTTTATGCAGACGCTCCAAGGCTTTTTCATCTGCATGGGAGTAGGAGATAAAGGCGTTGATAGGCATGCAATCTCCAGTGCGTCTCAAAGATCATATCTATCTGATAGAGTAATGCTTATTCGTATCCATTCAAGGGCTAGGGAAATGCTCCCCTGAGGCTTGGACTTGATCAGGACGATCTAGCCAAATGGCCACCGGCGCGTTGCTGAAACGACCAGCCAGCGGCGAAGACGTGTCTCATACAGTGCAAGCGGCAAGCCGATGACCGCGGCCACAATGATGGCGTTGACGGCACCCTCAACGGGTGGCGGGTCCGTTAGCACCCCATACAGTGCCGCCAGAAGCAGGTCGCCGAGGATGAGCCAAGCGAAGTATCGCAAGGCAACTTCTTTTGAAGTTCTCCTGTTTGTCGAAGGAATGAGGTCGGGGCGGCCACCGCAATGACCGCCCCGCTGCCTCAGAACCAGAAGCGAACGCCTGCGACGAAGGACACATCGCTGGCGTCCTCGCCGTGATCGCGGGCGATGTCCGCCGTCTCGCCGAGCTTGCGCTCCCAGTTCACGCCGATGTATGGG
>ERZ501031.166-NODE-166-length-18651-cov-3.919015_pt1 | contig 18651 bp, 15 predicted proteins | sample MGYA00248843_ERZ501031 | MGnify/ENA primary metagenome ERZ501031 (study PRJEB25958, sample SAMN03398557) | human skin metagenome | study: EMG produced TPA metagenomics assembly of the Human Skin Microbiome Metagenome (human skin metagenome) data set. | reverse complement strand
AGGAGCTTGATCGCCGAGGATTGCGCCAGCGCTCGCCCCGCCGACCGCACCGACGGAATGTCGAGGCCGGCCCCGACCGCCAGGAGACCGAGGGGGGTCGCGGCCGCTCCCAGGATTTCGCAGATCGGACCGATCACGGGCGGTTTTCCGATGCCGCTCAGGTTGAGCAGCGCGCCCGTGGCGACGCCAAGGATGATCGGATTGCGCAGGATGCCGAGGACGGCCGCCTTGACCGACGGGCCGTTACTTTGCCCAGCCCCATAGCGCGACAGCACTACGACGCATAGCACGTTGACCAGCGGGACGACGCTCGCCAGCCCGATCGCAAACAGCGTGACACCCGGAACCCCGAACAGGGCGGAGGCAGCCGCAAGACCGACGAAGGTGTTCGGTCTGACCGATCCCTGGAAGACGGAGCTGAAGGCCGGTCCCGTCAGGTTGAGCCGCCGCCGCAGCAGATAAAGGCCCAGCGTTACCGCAAGGATGGCGGACATCAGCGCCAGTGCCATGGGAAGGACGCTCAGGTCGCCAAGGTTGGCCTTGGAGAGGTTGTCCAGCAGCAGGAGGGGAAAGAAAATGAAATAGGTCAGCTTCTCCATCGGAGCCCAGAACTCGTCCGGGACGATCCGATACCGGCGAAGGCAGTAACCGAGCAGGATCAGGGCGAAGATCGGGACCAATGCGGCGAAGGCGGCGAGCGATTGCTTCATTATTGCTTTTTATCGAAATGCCTTTACCGCAATGCCAAGGGCGCTCCGACTTCGGGCGGCGGCTTGCGGCTGAGCCAGGAGAGAAACTCGCCGATGTTCTCGCGGATTGCGCCCTCGTTGGCAAGCCGCGTTCTCTCATCAGCCGCGAAGGCAGCACCGTAGGGTGTGGTAAACTCGGTGTCGATCGTCCGCTCCTGCACGGGCTGGCCATTGACCGCATCGGCCAGTTCGTAATGGATCCTGGCGGTCACCGTCATGCTCAGGCCGACCAGCGGCTGGCGAACATCCAGCAGATGGGCGTAGAGGATGTAACGCGGTGCGCTTGCCTCGGCCAGGAAGCCATGGTTCCGCAGGCTGTCCATCAAGGCGCTCTGAAAATCGTCGTTATCGACCTCGGAGGTGCCGAGCGCGCTGGTTGCCTGTCCACCATCGACCGAACCGACAGCGACGCCATCTACCAGTGTGGGATCGATCGGATCGGCAAGCGCCAGCACCGACGGGACCGTCATGCCGGATCGGTCGGCGGGCGCGGCGCAGGCTGCCAGCGCCAGTACGATCGTGAGAAGCATTGGTACGGCACGCGGTCGCATCAGGATCTCCCAAGCCGCTCTTCGAGAAAGAATCATCTTTCATCAACAGCCAGGGAACCGTCACGGCACCGTTACAAAATGAAGAACCCGGATCAATCCCGGGCCGGATCTTCCATATCGTCTTCCCGATCGGCGGGATGCACCGTTGCTTCCAGGTCGCGCTTGTGCCGCCCGAGCGCATCAAGCGCGCCTTGAAGGATATAGGCTGCCGCCATCTTGTCGACGACTTCGGCCCGCCGCTTCCGCGTCATGTCGGCGTCGATCATCATCCGCTGCACGGCGCTGGTGGACAGCCGCTCGTCCCAGAAGGCGATTTCCTGCTCTCCGCCCAGCAATTCCCTGTGTTCCATCATGCTGGCGCCGAACTGCCGCGCCCGCTCGGCTGAAGGGCCTTCGCTGCCGTCCATGTTGACCGGCAGCCCGATCACCACGGCGCCCACTTCCCGGTCCTTCAGCACCTTGGCAAGTTCCCGCGCATCGGCGGTGAACTTGGTCCGTTTGATCGTACCGATGGGTGACGCGACCGAGAATCCCGGATCGGAAATCGCCATTCCAATGGTCTTCGTGCCAAGGTCCAGACCCAGCAGCCGTTTGCCGCGAGGGACTGATGTCAGGAGGTCCGTAAGCTTGCGGATAGCCATAGCGGGTGTTACTTTCGGCGCACTTCAATGAAGGCGCACTGCCAGAAATTTACCATATCCGCCGACCGCCGGGGCCCTGCTCCGGCAATCGGCATTCGCGGACGGAGAGACTTACCCCATGTCGCTCGATAAGGCCACCGTGGCGAAGATCGCCCACTTGGCCCGCATCAAGGTGCCCGAGGCCGACCAGGAACATCTGGCTGGCGAACTCAGCAACATCCTGAACTTCGTCGAGCAATTGAACGAGGTCGATACCGTCGGCGTGCAACCGATGACCAGCGTGGCGCCGCACAAGCTGCGCCGCCGCGCCGACACCGTCACCGACGGCGGCGTCCGCGACGCCGTACTGCTCAACGCCCCGGAATCCGCCGAGGGCTTCTTCGTCGTGCCGAAGGTTGTCGAGTAATGACCGATCTTACCAAACTGACGATGACCGGCGCCCTGGAAGGGCTGGCCAAGGGCGAGTTCACCAGCGTCGAATTGACCGAAGCGCATGTCCGCGCGGTCGAAGCTTCCCGCGCGCTCAACGCCTACATCACGGAGACGCCGGATCAGGCGATCGCGATGGCCGAACGCGCGGATGCCCAGCGCGCCAAGGGCGAGGCCGGGCCGATGAACGGCCTGCCGATCGCGGTCAAGGACCTGTTCTGCACGGAGGGCGTCCGCACCACCGCGGGCAGCCGCATCCTGGGCGACTTCGTCCCGCCCTACGAGAGCACCGTCACCGCCAACCTGCTGCGCGACGGCGCGGTGTTCCTCGGCAAGACCAACATGGACGAGTTCGCCATGGGCTCATCCAACGTGACCAGTTATTTCGGTCCCGTAATCAGCCCGTGGAGCCCTGGCGTTCTGGTCCAGCGCGATGCTGCCGAGACCGACGCCGGCTTCCTGGCGGAAGTCACGGCGGCGATCCGTCAGCCGCGCCCGGTTCAGGAATGGCAGTGGTCGCGCAAGCTGGTCCCCGGTGGCTCGTCCGGCGGTTCGGCCGCCGCCGTGGCCGCCCGTTGCGCCATGGCCGCGACCGGCACCGACACCGGCGGTTCGATCCGCCAGCCGGCATCCTTCGTCGGCATCGCCGGTATCAAGCCGACCTACGGGCGCTGCTCGCGCTGGGGCATCGTCTCCTTCGCGTCGTCGCTCGATCAGGCCGGTCCGATGACCCGCACGGTCGCCGACGCGGCGCTGATGCTGGGCTCCATGTGCGGGTTCGATCCCAAGGACTCGACCAGCGTCGATATGCCGGTGCCCGATTTCAAGGCGGCGCTGACCGGCGACATCCGGGGCTTGAAGGTCGGTATCCCCAAGGAATACCGCGTCGACGGCATGCCGGCGGAGATCGAGAAGCTGTGGCAGCAGGGCATCGATTGGCTGAAGGCGGCGGGCGCCGAGCCGGTGGAGATCAGCCTGCCGCACACAAAGTACGCGCTGGCGACCTATTACATCGTTGCACCTGCGGAATGTTCCTCCAACCTCGCGCGCTATGACGGCGTCCGCTTCGGCCTGCGGGTCGAGGGCGGCGACTTGAAGGAGATGTACGAGAACACCCGCGCCGAAGGCTTCGGGGCGGAGGTCAAGCGCCGTATCATGATCGGCACCTACGTCCTGTCCGCCGGTTACTACGACGCTTACTACCGCAAGGCCCAGCAGGTGCGGACCCGCATCGCTCAGGACTTCGAGGAAGCGTTCAAACTGTGCGACGTCATCCTCACGCCGACGGCGCCCAGCACCGCCTTCGAGATCGGCGCCAACATGGACGATCCGATCGCCATGTATCTGAACGACGTGTTCACCGTCCCGGCGTCGCTGGCCGGTCTGCCCGGCATCTCCGTGCCGGCCGGTCTGGCGTCCGACGGCCTGCCGCTGGGTCTTCAGATCCTCGGCTGTCCGTTCGACGAGGCGACCGTCCTGAAGGTGGCCGGCGTGGTCGAGAGCGCCGCCGACTTCACCGCATTGCCACCTTTCGTCTCCGCCCGTTATTGAGGAAGTTGGACCATGACGTCTGTGATTGAAGGGACCAGTCTGATCCAGGGCGAGACCGGCAACTGGGAAGTGGTAATCGGCCTTGAGGTTCATGCCCAGGTCGTTTCGAATGCGAAACTGTTCTCCGGAGCCTCCGCTCAGTTCGGAGCCGAACCGAATACCCAGGTCAGCTTCGTCGATGCGGCCTTCCCCGGAATGCTGCCGGTCATCAACGAATATTGCGTCGAGCAGGCGGTCCGCACGGGCCTTGGCCTCAAGGCGCAGATCAACCTGTTCTCGGTGTTCGACCGCAAGAACTACTTCTACGCCGACCTGCCGTCGGGCTATCAGATCAGCCAGTTCCAGCAGCCGATTGTCGGCAAGGGCGAGATCGTGCTCGACATGCCGGACGGCTCATCCCGCACCGTCGGCGTCACCCGCCTGCATTTGGAAATGGATGCCGGCAAGAGCCTGCACGACCAGCATCCCAGCAAGACCTATGTCGACCTGAACCGGTCGGGCGTGGCCCTGATGGAAATCGTTTCGGAACCGGATATGCGTTCGGCCGAGGAAGCCGCGGCCTATGTCCGCAAGCTCCGCGCGATCCTGCGCTATCTCGGCACCTGCGACGGCAACATGGAGGAAGGCTCCATGCGCTGCGACGTCAACGTCTCGGTCCGCCGCCCCGGCGAGCCTTACGGTACGCGTACGGAAACGAAGAACGTCAACTCGATCCGCTACGTCCAGATGGCGATCGAATACGAGACGCGCCGCCAGATCGAAGTGCTGGAGGAAGGCGGGACCATCGTCCAGGAAACCCGCCTGTGGGACACGACGAAGTTCGTCACCCGCTCCATGCGCAGCAAGGAAGAAGCGCACGACTACCGCTATTTCCCCGATCCCGACCTGCTGCCGCTGGAACTGGAGCAGGACTGGGTGGACGCCATCAAAGCCACCCTGCCGGAGCTGCCGGACGAGAAGAAGGCCCGCTTCATCAGCGACTACAAGCTGTCGCCCTATGACGCCGGCGTTCTGGTCGCCGAACGTGCCAGCGCCGCCTTCTACGAGACCGTGGCCAAGGGCCGCGATCCCAAGCTTGCCGCCAACTGGACGATGGGCGAGCTGTTCGGCGCGCTCAACAAGCAGGGCAAGGGCATCGACCAGTCTCCGGTTTCGGCCGAGAACCTGGGCGGTCTGATCGACCTGATCTCCGACAACACGATCAGCGGCCGCATCGCCAAGGACGTCTTCGCGGAGATGGTCGAGACTGGCAAGCCCGCGGCCCTGATCGTCGAGGAAAAGGGTCTGCGTCAGGTCACCGACACCGGCGCCATCGACTCCGCCATCGCCGGCGTGCTGGCTGCCAACCCCGACAAGGTCGCCGATTACAAGGGCGGCAAGGAGAAGTTGTTCGGCTTCTTCGTCGGTCAGGTGATGAAGCAGACCCAGGGCAAGGCGAACCCGGCCCTGGTGAACGAACTTCTGACCAAGAAGTTGAAGGAGTAGCGGGGCTGGACGCGGTGGCAGCTTCCTCACGGGAGCAGCCGCCGCGTCTCCCGGCTCAAGCCCTTACATACATTCCGGAGAAGTCCCGCCATGGCCGGCAAGCCCGACAGCCTCAAGCCTGAAACCCTTGCGGCGAACGCCCTTGGCTGGATCGACGAGAAGACCGGCGCGATCGTTCCCGCGATCCATCCCAGCACGACCTTTCTGCGGGATGCCGACAACAGTTACGACACCACGGGCCGCGTCTACAGCCGGGCCGACAATCCCACATACGATCAGGTCGAAGCGCTGCTGAACACGCTGGAAGGCGGGCAGGGGGCTTTGGTCTTTTCCTCCGGCATGGCGGCGGCCACGGCGCTGTTCATGTCGCTCAAGCCCGGCGACCATGTCGTGGCGCCCAGCGTCATGTACTGGTCGCTGCGCAACTGGCTGAACGACTTCGCCCGCACCTGGGGCCTGGACGTCGAGTTCGTGCAGAGCGCCGACCTCGACGCTCTCGCCAAGGCGATGCGGCCGGGCAAGACGGCGCTGGTCTGGCTCGAGACGCCCAGCAATCCGCTATGGGACGTGACCGACATACAGGCCGCGTCCGACATCGCGCGCAGAGCGGGCGCCCGCCTCGCCGTCGACAGCACGTCCGCCAGTCCAGTCATCACCAGGCCGCTCGCCTTCGGCGCAGACTATGTGATGCATGCCGGCACCAAATACCTCAACGGCCACAGCGACGTGATTGCTGGCGCGCTGGTGACCGCCGCCGACGACGATCACTGGAACCGCGTAAAGTCGGTCCGCAAGAACCTCGGCGCCGTCCTCGGCCCGTTCGAAAGCTGGCTGCTTCTGCGCGGCATGCGCACGCTCTATCCGCGCGTCCGGACCGCCTCGGCCAACGCGCTCGACATCGCGCGCTATTTCGAAGGCCACCCCGGCGTCGCGGAAGTCCTGTATCCCGGTCTGCAAAGCCATCCGCAGCATGAGATCGCCTTGCGTCAGATGACGGACGGATTTGGCGGCATGCTGTCGATCCGGATGAGCGCCGGTACGTCCGCCGCCATCGCCGTCGCCGCGAACACCAAGGTCTTCACCCGGGCGACCTCTCTCGGTGGTGTAGAAAGCCTGATCGAGCACCGCGCCAGCATCGAGGGAGCCGACAGCCCGGTCCCGGGCGACCTGCTCCGCCTGTCGGTCGGAATCGAGGCAATCGAGGACCTGATCGGCGACCTTGCCCAGGCAATCGCCGTCGCTTCCAGGGGTGCATGACTTTTCCCGAGAAAAGGGAATGAATAGCGTGCAATAGGGCTTGCCGAGCCAGGCTCCAATGGTTATACAAACGCCGCGCTGGATAGGTGGCCGAGAGGCTGAAGGCACAGCTTTGCTAAAGCTGCGTGGGGGAAACCTCACCGTGGGTTCGAATCCCACCCTATCCGCCACTCTCTCAATCTCAGGGAGAGGTAGTGGAAATCCACTAATGTACACCGCACCCCTCTAAATGCTATAGACTCATCAATCGCCGAGCGCGCGATGCGTTCTCCGGCATGCGTCATCGCATTTGCGCTGGGCAGGCTGTCGCTGCTGATGGTCGGGAGGCTCGAATATCCTGGCCTGTAATCGGGCGACGATGTGCTCCATCTCCCTGTCAGCCGCATCCGGCGGGTACCGCATAGTCACCGCCATCGCTGATTTTGCGCCGTAGCCGTGCAAAACTTCTTGACCCGTCTTTTTAGAATCGTTCAAAATTGATTTCTGGTCTCCCGATAGGGAGCAGGGCCGGGCGAGGTGCGGGAGGCGCCCAGTGCGACCGACGCCCAAGAGCCGTATCGAACCCGCGCGCGGGTTCAATGTGGTTATTCAGTATAAGTTGTTGCCATAAAAAACCACTAACGATGTAGGAGGCAATGATGGACGGAGAACCGAGAGAGAGCGCAGGACAGTGCCCGATGGGCGGAGGGAACCGCAGGCGCGGCAATCGCGACTGGTGGCCGGAAGCCCTCGATATCGAGATGCTCCATCGGAACTCGGCCATGTCCGATCCGATGGACAGGGACTTCGACTACGCCAAGGAATTCCAATCCCTCGATCTTGACGCCGTGATCAAGGACCTGCACGCCCTGATGACGGACTCGAAAGAATGGTGGCCGGCGGACTTCGGCCACTATGGCGGGCTGATGATCCGGCTGGCATGGCATAGTGCCGGTACCTACCGTATTACCGACGGGCGCGGCGGCGCCGGCGGCGGTCAGCAGCGCTTCGCACCGCTCAACTCGTGGCCGGACAACGCGAACCTCGACAAGGCGCGCCGCCTGCTGTGGCCGATCAAGCAGAAATACGGCCGGAAGATCTCCTGGGCCGACCTGATGGTCCTGGCCGGCAACGTCGCCCTCGAATCGATGGACTTCAAGACCTTTGGTTTTGCGGGCGGTCGCGCGGATGTCTGGGAGCCCGAAGAGCTCTTCTGGGGCCCGGAAGGAACGTGGCTCGGCGATGAACGCTACAGCGGCGAACGCCAGCTCTCGGAACCTCTCGGCGCTGTGCAGATGGGCCTCATCTACGTCAATCCGGAGGGGCCGAACGGCAAGCCCGACCCAGTCGCGGCGGCCAGGGATATCCGCGAGACGTTCTCCCGCATGGCCATGAACGACGAGGAGACCGTGGCTCTGATCGCCGGCGGCCATACCTTCGGCAAGACCCATGGCGCCGGCGATCCGTCCTTCATGGGACCGGAGCCCGAAGCCGGCGCGCTCGAGGATCAGGGCCTGGGCTGGAAGAGCAAGCACGGCACGGGCTTCGGGGCCGATGCCATCACCGGTGGCCCGGAAGTCATCTGGTCACAGACGCCGGTCAAGTGGAGCAATCACTTCTTCGACAACCTCTTCGCGTTCGAATGGGAATTGACCAAGAGCCCGGCCGGTGCGTTCCAGTGGCAGGCGGTCGGCGCCGAACCGTCGATCCCCGATCCCTTCGACCCGTCGAGGAAGCGGGTGCCGACCATGCTGACGACCGACCTGTCGCTGCGCTTCGATCCCGCCTACGAGAAGATCTCGCGGCGGTTCCACGAGCACCCCGAACAGTTCGCGGATGCCTTCGCCCGTGCCTGGTTCAAGCTTACCCATCGCGACATGGGGCCGGTCGTGCGCTATCTCGGCCCGCTTGTCCCGAAGGAGACGCTGCTCTGGCAGGACCCGGTTCCGCCGGTCGATCATCCGCTGGTCGATGAAAGTGACATCGCCGACCTGAAAGCACGGGTTCTCGCTTCCGGTCTGTCGGTCTCTCAGCTCGTTTCGACGGCCTGGGCCTCGGCCTCGAGCTTCCGCGGTTCCGACAAGCGCGGCGGCGCCAACGGCGCACGCGTTCGACTCGCTCCGCAGAAGGACTGGGAGGCGAACGAGCCCGCGCAGCTCCAACTCGTGCTTCAGAAACTCGAGGCGATCCAGAACGACTTCAATGCTTCCGCCGGCGGCGGCAAGAAGGTCTCGCTCGCCGACCTGATCGTGCTGGCCGGTGGTGCCGCGATCGAGAAGGCTGCGCAGGATGCGGGGGTGAGCGTCCAGGTTCCCTTTGCGCCGGGACGCACGGATGCTTCGCAGGAGCAGACCGACGCCGAATCCTTCGCACCGCTCGAACCCCGCGCCGACGGCTTCCGCAACTTTATCCATAGCTCGAAACATCAGTTCATGAAGCCCGAGGAGGCTTTGGTGGATCGGGCGGCGTTGCTGCGGCTGACCGGGCCGGAGATGACCGTCCTTCTCGGAGGCCTGCGGGTTCTCGGCGCCAATACCGGAGGCTCCAGGCACGGCGTCTTCACCAACCAGCCCGAAAAGCTGACGAACGACTTCTTCGTCAACCTGCTCGACATGAGCACGGAGTGGCAGCCGCCGAACGCCGATGGAGTCTACGAGGGCTTGGACCGCGAGACCAAGGCAGTCAAGTGGACCGCCACCCGTGTCGATCTGATCTTCGGGTCGCACTCGCAGCTTCGCGCTTTCGCCGAGGTTTATGCGTGCAGCGACTCCAAGGAGAAGTTCGCGAAGGACTTCGTCTCGGCCTGGACGAAGGTGATGAACGCCGACCGCTACGATCTCCCGCGATCGGTGCATTGATCTGAATGCTCCCGAATGGGAGCACGTGAGATCGGGCGTAAGAAGAAGGCAAAGCGGCGCTTCAAGAGAACTTGGAGCGCCGCTCTGGATTCGGCAGGCGCAATGCATACTGGTTGACATGCGCCAACCCCAGTGCCCGGTATTTGGCAAATTTTACGGGCTGTACGCCATTTCGCTCGGAATGCTGAACTACTTGCCCCGAGGTCTGTCATAAGTCTCAATGACGATATGCCGCGCATCCGCAGGTATTGACCAGGAGAACGATCCTCGATGGCCGACAAGACCGATCAGGCGCCCCAAGACATGACCTCTCTCCTGAAAAACCATAGCCTGTGGGCCTCGACCGACGGCGCCCAGGGCGAGCGGGCGGATCTAAGGGAGTTCAATCTGGCTGGACGCTCCCTGTGGCGTGCCGATCTGCGCCGTGCGCTCCTCGACGGCTGCAATCTGGCGGCAGCCAATCTCGATCATTGCGATTTTCGTGGCGCGTCCCTGAAGGGCGCCCACCTGTCCGGCGCTTCGCTGTGGGAAGCTAACCTGGGTAACGCCGACTTGCGCGGCGCCGATCTGCGGGGTGCCAAGCTAGACCATGCGGACCTTAGGGGTGCCGACATAACGGACGCCGAACTGGAAGGCGCTTCCTTCAAGTACGCACTGCTGGGGCAGGCAGTCGGACAGACTTAAAATAGTGGCTCATGTCGGGTTTCAGGATGACGCGCGTTCTGTCGCTAAACCTTTTAGAGCCTGCTTGACTTGAAGAGGAAAGTGTTCCGTTTCGGCCGTTGGGTCTGATGTCGACGGGATGTTGGGCCATGGCCCAACACGGTTCCTTTGGCATCTGATGCTAATTGGCGTCCAGTCAGCATCACCCCAAAACCCAATATGAGCCGACACGGTTTCAGAAAGGTATGCTATTGCGGCTTGCCTTCACTCCAGGTAACCTTTTCATCGAATAGTGGAATGGTCGAGACGGCCATCTTTGCGCTGCCCTCCTGTACCTGCCGGGAAAAGGACACGTAGACGAGGGTGTTGTTGGTCTTGTCGTAGATGCGCCGGACCGCCAGTGACTTGAAGATCAGGCTTTGCCGCTCGCTGAAGATCTCGTCTCCGTTCTTGTCCGTTTCGATGTCGCCGATGACGATCGGGCCGGTTTGCCGGCAGGCGATCGACGAGTTGGAAGGGTCCTGGAACCAGTCGCCCTTGCGCAGCCGATCGATCAGGCCGCGACTGAAATAGGTCATGTGACAGGTGACACCCTGTACTTCCGGGTCGGAAATCGCCTCCACGACGATGTCGTTCCCGGTCCAGTCCGTTCCGATCTTTCCGACCTCTTCGGCTGATGCAGGGACGGTGATCGCGGCAAGAACACAGAACAGCACTGTACTTCGAATCATACGAGAAGCCTTGTTCGGTAATGGAACCGATTGCTCATGGTTGCGGCCCCCGGCATCAAGCCGAGGACCACAACGCGATAACACTCGATTCCGCCTTTCCTCCCTCCCGGTTCGACGGACGTTCATTCGACGGTCGGACCAGAGGATAACCAAAAGGTGAAAGTTCCGGAACTTGGAAGGATGATTGCGGTTGTAGCTCCGCAGCCACCAAGGAGACCGGACGATGGACAAGAAGAGTGTCACTGAAACTGCGGCCGACGCAGCGAAGGTTGCAGTTGGTATAGCGGCAATGGCCGTGGACGCCCTGATGGGAGCCGACCGGGCGGCGGACGGAAATCGGAACGGCAACGGCGATGCGGTGCCGCCGGAAACGGCGGAAGCTGGAGCATCGGATCAGCCGTCAAGCAACATCCAGGATAAGCCCGGCACTTCGGATACCCGGCAGCCGCAGGATAGCGGACCGGAAAGCAGCGGAGATGCGGCCGCCGCAGGTGCAGGTTCATCCGATCCCATCGGCGCCCAGGCGCAGGGATCGTCCGGCGGCATCAACATAAACAAAGCTAAGTTCGATGAGCTGGTGGCTTTGAAGCATATCGGCCGGGGCCGCGCCAAGCGGATCATGGCGAACCGGCCCTTCCGGTCGGTAGAGGACCTTGCCTCCCAAGGCATCGTCCCGGCGCATACTCTGGCTGAGTTCCGCGACCGGCTGACCGTCTGACGCCGATACGCCATCGGCTTCGCTGAAGCCGCCACCCGTCCAGAAGTGCGCGCTACAATGCAAGGTGATGCAGCGGCAATGCGGTCTCGTAGCGTACCTGCTTGAGCGCAAAGCTGGATTTGATGCTGGCGACGCCAGCTATCCGCGTCAGGTGCGTCTTGAGAAATTGTTCATAGGCGGCAAGGTCGGGAACGACGACGCGCAGCAGATAGTCGGCCTCTCCCGTCATCAAATAGCATTCCAGAACTTCGGGACGCTGCCGGATTGCGGCTTCGAAGGCGTCCAGGCGTTCCTCGACCTGCTTTTCCAGTGTGACGCTGACGAAGACGTTGACCGGCAGTTCGACCGTCGCAGGATCGACCAGGGCGACATAGGTCCGGATCACTCCGCTTTCCTCCAGAGCCTTGACGCGCCGCAGGCAGGGGGAGGGCGACAAGCCGACGGCTTCCGCCAGATCGTTGTTGGCGATGCGACCGTCCTTCTGGAGCCGCGTCAGGATCTTGCGGTCGATCGGATCTATCCGGGACCTTGGCATCCACTGCCCCCCTGATACGGTTTGTTGGCATAATGTGCCAAAACCATACGATTGCGCGCGCTCCTTTGCAACCAACTGCCCTCGTATGGATGTTATCGTCATGCCTGTTCTTGAGCCAGGGATGCGATAGCGAGAATGGTTGATTCAACGGCCACCCAGATGACGATTGCCCGCACCGATGTCAGCTCCGTCGAGTACCTCCGCGAGCTGGAGAAGAAGATCCTGTGGCTTGCCTCGTGGACGATCCACAACGCCAACCACATCAGGCCGAATCTGGACGGTCTGAAGGTAGGCGGGCATCAGGCATCATCGGCCTCGATGGCGTCGATCATGACGGCGCTGTATCTCTCCGCCCTGAGGCCCGAGGACCGGGTCGCCGTGAAGCCGCATGCCAGCCCGATCTTCCACGCGATCCAGTACCTGATGGGCAACCAGACGCGCGAGAAGCTGGAGAACTTCCGGGGCTACAAGGGGGTGCAGAGCTATCCGTCACGGACCAAGGATGTTGACGATGTCGATTTCTCGACCGGGTCCGTCGGCATGGGCGTCGCGCAGACTCTGTTCTCATCCCTGGTGCAGGACTACCTGAAGGCCCGCAACTGGGCACCGGACCTGCCGGAAGGCCGCATGGTGGCGCTGATCGGCGACGCCGAGATGGACGAAGGCAACATCTTCGAAGCGTTGCTCGAGGGCTGGAAGCACGGCCTGCGCAATACCTGGTGGATCGTCGACTATAACCGCCAGAGCCTCGACGCGGTGATCCGGGAAGGCCTGTGGGAGCGGCTGGAAGGCATCTTCCGCAACTTCGGCTGGGATGTCGTGATCCTGAAGCACGGCCAGATCATGCTGGAAGCGTTCAAGGAGCCGGGCGGCGAAGCGCTGCGCAACTGGATCGACAATTGCCCCAACCAGCTCTATTCCGCGCTGACGTTCCAGGGTGGTGCCGCGTGGCGGAAGCGCCTGATGGACGATTTGGGCGACCAGGGACCCGTGTCGCGCCTGATCGAGAGCCGGTCCGACGAGGAACTGGCGCGCCTGATGGGAAACCTGGGCGGCCATGACCTGCCGTCGCTGACGGCGGCGTTCGAGAACGCCCGCAAGCACGACCGCCCGGTCTGCTTCATCGCCTATACCATCAAGGGCTTCGGCCTGCCGCTGGCTGGCCATAAGGACAACCACTCCGGCCTGCTGACGCCCGCGCAGATGGACGCCTTCCGCGACGCGCAGAACATCCGCCCCGGCCACGAATGGGACCGCTTCGAGGGCCTATCGTTGGGCCAGGACAAGCTGTCCGCCTTCCTCGACACCGTGCCGTTCTTCGCAAAGGGACGCCGCCGCTACTCCGCTCCGGCCGTCCCGGTGCCGGATGAGTTGCAGGTCCCGGTGCAGAAGGCGCTGTCCACCCAGGCTGGCTTCGGCCTCATCATGAACGAGCTGGGGCGCGCGAAGGGCGGTCTGGCCGACCGCATCGTGACTACCGCCCCCGACGTTACCGTCTCGACCAACCTGGGTTCATGGGTCAACCGGCGCGGGCTGTTCGCCAAGGAGGCCATGGCCGACCTGTTCAAGAAGGAACGCATCCCATCGACCTACAGCTGGGAGTTTTCGCCCGAGGGCCAACATTTCGAACTGGGCATCGCCGAGGCCAACCTGTTCACGATGCTGTCGGCGCTGGGCCTGTCGCATTCCATCTTCGGAGAACGCCTGCTGCCCATCGGCACGGTCTACGACCCGTTCATCTACCGGGGAGCGGACGCGCTGAACTACGCCTGCTATCAGGACGCCCGTTTCATGCTGGTCGCCACCCCGGCCGGCGTGACTCTGGCGCCGGAGGGCGGTGCGCACCAGTCGATCGGTACGCCGCTGGTCGGCATGGCGCAGGACGGCCTGGCCTATTTCGAGCCGGCTTTCGTCGATGAATTGGGCGTCGTCATGCGCTGGGCGTTCGATTACATGCAGCGCGACGGCGAGGGCGAGAAGAACGAGCGTAACTGGCTGCGCGACGAAATCGGCGGCTCCGTCTACCTGCGCTTGTCGTCGAGGACGCAGGAACAGCCGACCCGCACCCTGAGCCCGGACATGCGGCGCGACATCATCGACGGTGCCTACTGGATGCGTCCCCCCGGCCCGAACTGTCAGCTGGTCGTCGCCTATACCGGGGCTGTTGCTCCGGAGGCGATCGAGGCAGTCGGATTGATGGCGGAGGACCGGCGCGATGTCGGCCTGCTCGCGATCACCTCGGCCGACCGTCTCCACGGCGGCTGGAGCGCTGCCCAGCGGGCGCGCGAACGCGGGCTGGTCCATGCACGCTCGCACATCGAGCGCCTGCTGGAAGACGTGCCGTCCAACTGCGGGATCGTCACGGTGATCGACGGCCACCCGGCGACACTGGGCTGGCTAGGGTCCGTCCAGGGGCATCGCACCCGTGCATTGGGCGTCGAGCATTTCGGCCAGACCGGCACCGTCGCCGACCTCTACCGTCATTTCGGCATCGACGCCCAGGGGATCGTTCTGGCCGGCCAGACCGTGGCGGCGGGCAAGCCGATCCGGCACCTGCACACGATCGGCGGCGACTGACCGGCAGCCGAAACGCCTCCGACGATTAAGCCTCCCACGAGGTCAGCATGTCGCGCAACGCTTCCGCCGCCGGCGGAAGCGACCGCCCGGCCTTGAGAACCAGCGTGATCGGCCGGCGGAGGACGGGGTTCCCGATCGCCGATGACGGAAGCTCGGTCTCCATCCTCAATTCTATCGCGGTGGAAGGCAGGATCGCGATGCCCAGGCCCGCCCGCACCAGACCGATGGCCGTGCTCATATAGGTCACCTCGTAAGCCGGCACGAGCAAGTGCCCGCCATCGGCAAAGGCCCTGTCGATCAGACTGCGGACGCTGCTGCCCTTGTCCATCAGGATCAGCGGTTCCTCGATCAGCCTGTCCAGCCTGATCTCGGCAGTGCCGGCGAGCGGATGCGCCGCCGGAACGACGGCCCGCATCACGTCCTCGAACAGCGGCACGGTCTCAAGCTCGGCATCCGGCTCGATATCGCTGCCGATGCCGAAATCCACGGCTTCGTCCTTCACCGCCGCGTTGATCCGTTCGCCGACGGAATCCCTCAGCACGACCTTGATCTGCGGATGCCGCTCCTTGTAGCGGGCGATCAGCGGCGGCAGCACGGTGGCGGCGACGGAGGGCAGGGCGGCGATCCGCACGGTGCCGTAGCGCAATTCGGCCATCTCGCGCGCATTGGCGACGACGGCGTCGAATTCCCCAAGCAGCCGCTCCAGCACCGGAAGCATTTCGCGACCGATCCGTGTCAGTTCGACCGCGCGGGTGTTGCGGTCGAACAGCTTCACGCAGAGCGACTGTTCCAGCTGCCGGATCTGCACCGTTAGCGCCGGCTGGGTCAGGTTGAGCAGGTCGGCGGCCCGCGTGAAGCTGCTGAATCGCGCCACGACGACGAAGGCCCTGACCTGCCGAAGATGCATATTCATAAAGGAATTTTATTACTGATCTCGAAAAAATTCAATTCTTCTATCGGGCAAATTGCTTCATACGAAGAGCCAATAGATCCGGAATACAGCAATAGCCGCCCCTGAAGAGGCGCCGACAAGAACCAACAAAGGAGAGGAAATGTTAGCAGCCCTTGGATTTGCGACCATCGCGGTCTTTCTGACGGCGATCATGACCAAGCGCGTGTCCGTTCTGGTAGCGCTGGTACTCATCCCCGTCTTCTTCGGTCTTCTGGCCGGTGCCGGCCCCGACCTCGGCAAGATGATGCTCGACGGCATCGCCAAGGTTGCCCCGGTCGGTGTCATGATCATCTTCGCCGTCCTGTATTTCGGCCTGATGCTCGATGTCGGTCTGTTCGATCCGATGATCAACCGGCTGGTGCGGCTGGTCAAAGGCGACCCCGTCAAGGTGGCGCTCGCGACCGCCGTGCTGACCATGGCGGTCGCCCTTGACGGCGACGGCGCCACGACGTTCCTGATCACGGTCTCGGCCATGCTGCCGCTCTACCAGCGGCTCGGCATGGACCGGCTGGTGCTGTCCGGTATCGTGGCGCTGGGGGCCGGCGTGATGAACATCATTCCCTGGGGCGGCCCGACCGTCCGCGCCATGGCGGCGCTGAAGGCCGATTCCACCGTGATCTTCAACCCGGTCGTGCCCGCCATGGCGGCCGGCATCCTGTGGGTCCTGTTCGTCGCCTTCATGCTGGGCCGGCGCGAGAAGCGCCGCCTCGGCATCGCCTCGTCCGCCGTGTCGCTGGCCGGAGCCGAAAGCGTCGGCGCCGCCGCCGTCCGGACCGATCCGAGCCGCGAAGACGCCGCCGTGCCCGAGCGGGACGGCGCAGGCAAGATCGCGCTGGAGAAGCCCTGGCTGTTCTGGTTCAACACCGCGCTGACGGTGGCGCTGGTGATCTGCCTGCTGATGGCGCTGATGCCGCTGCCGATCCTGTTCATCGTCGCCTTCGCCATCGCCTTGGTCGCCAACTATCCGCGCTGGGAAGACCAGCAGGCGCATCTGGTGTCCCACGCCGCCAGCGTTGTGACGGTATCCACCATGATCTTCGCCGCCGGCATCTTCACGGGCGTCCTGACAGGCACCAAGATGATCGAGGCCATGGCTTCGGCGGCGGTGTCGGTGATCCCGGAGAGCATGGCCGGATGGCTGCCGCTGATCGTCGCCGTGACCAGCATGCCGCTCAGCCTCGTCTTCACGCCCGACGCCTATTACTTCGGCGTGATGCCGGTCCTGGCGCAGGCGGCGGGCACCCTCGGCCTCGATCCGACCGTTATCGGACGCGCCGCGATCCTGGGCCAGATGACCACCGGCTTCCCGCTCAGCCCGCTGACCGCATCGACCTTCATCCTGATCGGCCTCTGTGGCGTCAACCTTGGCGATCATCAGCGCTTCATCTTCCCCTGGGCCTTCGGCACCACTCTGGTCATGACCGCCGTCGCCTATGCCACCGGCGCCCTTGCCGGCTGATATCAGCTTTAGGAGACATGACATGGTACGTATCGGCTGTGGCGCAGGGTTCGGCGGAGACCGGCTGGAACCTGCGGTCCGCCTTCTCGAAGAAGGATCCCTCGACTACCTCGTGCTCGAATGCCTGGCGGAGCGGACGATCGGCCTGGGCCAGAAGCGCCGGCTGCACGATCCGGCAAGCGGCTACGATCCCCTGCTGGAGCGGCGCATGCGCCCGCTGCTGCCGCTCCTGAAGGAGAAGGGCACGCGCATCGTCACCAACATGGGATCGGCCAACCCGCTGGCGGCGGGGCGGAGGATAGCGGGGCTTGCCGGCGAACTCGGCCTCGACATCACCGTCGCGGTGGTGACCGGCGACGACGTGCTGGACGCCCTCGATCCGGAAGCACCCACGATGGAGGATGGCAGGCCGTTGTCCAGCTATGGCCGCATTCTTTCGGCCAACGCCTATCTCGGCGCTGACGCCATCCTGCCGGCGCTGCAATCCGGCGCCGACGTGGTGATAACGGGCCGCGTCGCCGACCCGTCGCTGGTCGTCGCCCCCTTGGCCCATCACTTCGGCTGGGACCTCGGTGACGCCGACCGTGTCGGCCAGGGCACGGTGGTCGGCCATCTGCTCGAATGCGCCGGACAGATCACCGGCGGCTACTTCGCCGATCCCGGGCGGAAGGACGTTTCCGGCCTTGCCGATCTGGGCTTCCCCTTCGCCGACGTGGACGCCGATGGCAACTGCCTGCTCGGCAAGATCGCCGGGACCGGCGGCCTCATCACGGCGGCCACCGTCAAGGAACAGCTTCTCTACGAAGTCACCGATCCGACGGGCTACGTCACGCCCGATGTGATCGCCGATTTCCGGTCCGTGCGCGTCGCGCCGCTCGGCCCCGACCGCGTCGAGGTCTCCGGCGGAACCGGCCGGCTCCGGCCCGACACGCTGAAGGTCAGCGTCGGCTATCACGCCGGCTATGTCGGGGAGGGGGAAATCTCCTACGCCGGAGCCAACGCGCTCGCCCGTGCCCGGTTGGCCGGCGAAGTCCTCCACGCGCGGCTGGCCCCCCAGTTCCCCGGCCTCCGCGTCGAATGCCTCGGCGGTGAAGCCTACCGCTACGGATTCCTGGAAGGCCGGGAGCCGACCCGTGAATACCGCCTCCGCATCGTCGGCCGTGCCCAGACGCAGGAGACGGCGGAAGAGATCGGCCGCGAGGTCGAAGCGCTGCTGACCAACGGCCCCGCCGGTGGCGGCGGTGCCCGCAAATACGTCCAGGAAACCGTCGGTATCGTCTCGACCCTGCTGCCCCGGACGAAGATCGCCCATCAGGTCACGGTCATGAGGAGTGCGTCATGAGCATCCGTCTGCACGACATCGCCCATTGCCGGGCGGGAGACAAGGGCGATACCTCGACCTTGTCGGTGATCGCTTATGACGAAGCGATGTACCCGCTGCTGTGCCGGCATCTGACGGCGGAAGCCGTCAGGGCGCACCTGTCGCGGAACATCGAAGGGGACGTGACCCGCTACG
>ERZ501031.165-NODE-165-length-18784-cov-6.412942_pt1 | contig 18784 bp, 16 predicted proteins | sample MGYA00248843_ERZ501031 | MGnify/ENA primary metagenome ERZ501031 (study PRJEB25958, sample SAMN03398557) | human skin metagenome | study: EMG produced TPA metagenomics assembly of the Human Skin Microbiome Metagenome (human skin metagenome) data set. | reverse complement strand
GTCTTCCGATCTCCGCCGGGCGCGGCAGGCTCATTGCAGAATTCGAGGACCAAGATGACAGAAATACAACGCCTGCTGATTCACACCATTGACGAACTCAACGTCCAGGAAAAACGCGATAATCGCCCGCGTTTTAGCATCAGTTTTATCCGCAACCATCCGGGACTGTTTGTTGCCATGTATGCCGCGTTTCTGGCGACGCTGGTGGTCATGCTGCGCTCTGAAACGCTGGTAGACTCGGTCTGGTTGCTGGTGGTGCTGTTCATTCTGTTCAACGCCTTTTTCTTCTTTGACGTCTATCCACGCTATCGCTACGAGGATATCGATGTCCTTGACTTTCGCGTGTGCTACAACGGAGAATGGTACAACACCCGCTTTGTCCCCCGGCAGCTGATCGACCGTATCCTGCAGTCGCCAGACGTCGATAGCGAGCAGAAGGCGCAGCTCAAAAAGATGGTCGCCACCAAAGGCGAGCTCTCCTTCTACGATGTCTTTACCCTCACGCGCGCCGGTGCTGCGCAATAAGGCGATTTAGGGTCCGCAGCGCCGGGAGATAGCGAGAAGCAGAGGTATTGCCATACCCAAGCACCAGTCCGCTCCGCGCTCGCTGCGGGTCGAGATAGAAATGACTTAACGCGGCGGGCGCCAGCTGAAACTGGCGCGCCTGCTGCGCAAGCGTCCGGTCATTAACGCCCTCCATCGCCACCGTCAGGTGCATCCCCCCTCCCCCGCCGAGAACGTCGCACGGCACGGTTATCTCTTGCGCCAGCGCCTCGCGCAGCTGTTGCTGACGTTTACGGTACAGGCGGCGCATCGCTGCCAGATGGCGCGCATAGTGTCCCTTCTCGATAAAGCTGGCCAGCGCCCGCTGTTCAGCACGGTGTCCCCCGCGCAGCAGCGCGCCAATGGCGTCCTGAGCAGCATCCGCCAGCGCGGGCGGCATAACCATAAAACCGATACGCAACGCCGGAAACAGCGTTTTGCTGAAGGTGCCGAGATAGACCACCGGGGCATCAGGCACCATTCCCAGCATCGCCGGGATCGGTTCTCCGCTATGGCGAAACTCGCTGTCGTAGTCATCCTCCACAATCCACGCCCCGTGCCGGCGGGCATATTCCACGAGCGCCAGACGGCGCCCGGCGCTCATGATGCTCCCACAGGGATACTGGTGTGAAGGAGAGGTGAAAATGAGCCGGGGCGGCTCCGCGACGCCGTTGGCAATACACATCCCTTCATCGTCGACAGCCATTCCTCTGACCCGCAGTCCCGCCCGCTGAAAGCCACTCCTCGCCCCCAGGTACCCCGGTTCTTCCAGCCACACGCTGTCGCCCGGGTTGGTCAGTAGCGAGGCGCATAAGTTGACGCCTTCCAGCGCGCCTTCGGTGATGACGATCTGCCGGATATCGCACCGGATGCCCCGGGAGAGCGCCAGATGACGAGCGATAGCCTCTCGCAGCAAAGGATCGCCCGCGGCTTCGCCATAACCCAGCAGCGCGCTACCATCTTCGCGTAGCACGTTATCCATCAGTCGCCGCCACAGCGGCAGCGGGAAATAGTTTACCGCCGGCATGCCTGGCGTAAATGCCAGCGTCGGTGAGTCGCGGCGCATCGCGGCTGGCAGCCTTTGCAGCCGCTCAGGCAGCACGACGGGCGGCATCTGACCCGCCTCCTGGCGGCAGGAGGCGAGTGGTGCCACCTGCGTTCCCTGACGGCTCCGTGTCAGGTACCCCTCCAGCGCCAGCTGTTCCAGTGCGGCATTGACCGTATTCCGCGACAGGTGTAGCCGTTCGGCCATCACCCGCGATCCGGGTAAACGGCAGCGGGCCGTCAGGGTTCCCTGCAGGATAGCGTCACGTAAGGTGTGGTAAAGGGCTCGCTGTAAGGTTTCGACCGTGCGGTTCCGCATCCCCTGCGTCAACAGCGTAAAAAACCCCTCGTCCGGTATATTCATATTGCCTCCTCGTGGCCCCATAAAAACATACTCTAATGGCACTTTTTATGGAACCAGCGAGCGCGTACGCTGCCTGTAAATCCCCAATAAGGAAACCGCAATGTGCGAATATAATCAGTTTGGCCAGGCGCTCGGCGTCGCGCTGCCTGACTGGCAGCCGCGCCCCTGGCCGACACGACAGGTATTACAGGGCAGCCGTTGTCGACTCGAACCGCTGACTCTTGCTCATGCCAGCGATCTGTTCGCCGCTCACCAGCTGGCGCCAGACGCCCGCAGCTGGACGTGGCTGCTGCGTGAACCTGAGAGCAACCTTGCAGAATTCAGTGCCTGGGTGGAGCAGGTCGCCACGCTGGCAGACCCGATTCATTTTGCCGTCGTTGACCAGCAGCGAGGGAAAGCGGTCGGCTCGCTGGCGTTAATGCGTATCGATATCGCTCACGGTGTGGTAGAGGTGGGGCATGTGCATTTTTCACCGTTACTGAGCCGAACGGCCATGGCCACCGAAGCGCACTGGCTGTTGATGCAGTATGTCTTTGATACGCTCGGCTACCGTCGCTATGAATGGAAATGCAACAGTCTTAATATCCCATCAGCCCGGGCGGCAAGGCGGCTGGGGTTTCAGTACGAAGGACGTTTTCGCCAGGCGCTGGTGAGTAAAGGACACAACCGGGACACGGACTGGTTTTCGGTGATAGACGGCGAATGGCCGGAGCTGGATAACGCCATGCGCCAATGGCTGGCCGCCGACAATTTTACCGCCGACGGCCAACAGCGCCGCTCGCTGGAGAGTTTCCGTTAACGGCGTTTTTTGCGCCCCTGCACCGCTTTGAAGCGGGGGTTGCTCTTACAGATAACGTACAGCCGCCCTTTGCGTTTAACCAGCTGGCAATCCGGGTGGCGCTGTTTAGCGCTACGTAATGAGTTGACGACCTGCATCATGCTTTCCTTTTCGCATCAATAAAGCCGCCGAAGCGCTGGCGGAATCGGGCTGCACTGCCTTCATTGGCGAAGGTTTTTTGTTTGCCCGTGTAGTACGGATGCGATTTCGAGGAGACGTCGATCGTCACATACGGAAAAGTTTCGCCATCGAGTTCAATCACGCGATCGGTGCGGATAGTTGAGCCGACTTTAAAATACTCATTCGCGCTGGTGTCGTGAAACACCACCGTACGATAGGGAGGATGGATATGGGCTTTCATGCTGACCTCTGAATTACGTTATAACATAACATTAAGGGTACGCCGTGCTGTGACAAAGATCAACCCTGCTCAATTTAAGAGTAAGGTGATAAGGCGAGTTTCCCCGCCTTTGGCGTCAGGGTGCCAGACGGTGGGCGATGGCGCGGAGCTGTTCCGCAATGGCCTGCAGATCTTTTCCCTGCTCGATTCGGGCGCCGCTGGAATGGCGTATCACCAGGCGCGCCGGCAGAATGGATGAGGTATGAGGCGCCCCGCTGGTGCTGGCGAGGATCCGCCGCACCGCCTCTTTCCCCTGCAGGTCGAGGTCGAGCGACACGGTACTCAGCGCCGGATAGAAAAAGGAGCTTTCGTAGGTATCGTCATAGCCAATAACCGACTTCTCACCCGGCACCGCCACCTGATGCTGATGGAAGGCGCTGAGCACCCCCAGCGCCATCTGATCATTACCCACCAGCATAGCGCTGAAATTAGGCGTTTCGCGCAGCATCTGCAGCGCGCCGGCGTAGCCGCTCTGCGCATCCCAGTTGCCGTGCAGGACGGTCACCGGCTTCAGACCGTAACCATCCAGGGTCTCCAGCCAGCTTTTTAACCGGAGTTTGGCCGAGACTGAGCTGTCCGGCCCCGCCAGCAGGGCGATCTCCCGATGCCCCATCTCATAGAGATATTTGACGCTGGCCCGGGTGCCGTCCGCCGGGTTAAACGAAACGTTAAACACAGAGCTGTAGGGATCAACGTCGAGAAACAGGCAGACGATATCATCGTTGTCAGCAGCGATTTTCTGCGCCTGTTCGGTCTCCAGCGGCACGTTGATAATGACTTTATCCACCCGCTGAGATTTCAGCTCATTGATGGAATCCTGGATGCTTTGGTTGACGCTCTCATCGATCATCGAAATCAGAACCTGGTAACCTTCCAGGTTGGCATAGCGTTTTACCGCCGCCGCCACCTGGGAAGGCGCATGCCAGGCCAGAGAAATAGTCACCAGCCCGACCGTCTGGCTCTCCTTCCCCACCAGCTGCTGCGCCAGCCGGTTTGGCACATAGCGTAAGGCCTCTATCGATTTCTCCACCTTGCGACGCGTCGCTTCGGATACATTAGCTGATTTGTTGAGTACCCTGGACACGGTCTGGTAAGAGACGCCCGCATGGCGTGCGACGTCTTCCAGAGTAGCGCTTTTAGACTTCATGGTCCGGTTCCTTATGTTGTTATCCCATGATTGTAACAGGGGCCATTTGAAAAAACGCTCACCGCCACCTCTCACTGCAAAACAATAGCGATAAAAGTATTACGTTCACAATACAACGAATTGTGAATCATCTCACCCATCACAACAAAAACCACCGTGATTATTTGCAGTTAATCACACAATAATCATATCTCATTTGCCTGAAGTTACATTTAGGCATTTTATGACACCAGTTATGTGAACGTAATACAAAACAATAAGAGGATAGAGATGAACACTACACTGCGCGCCCTTTCAGTCGCGTTAGCCGCTGCGCTAATCGCTCCTTCCGCGTTTGCGGCCACCGCCGCGATCCCAACGATCGATTTCCATGGCTATATGCGCGCCGGGGTTGGGGTCTCCGGCGACGGTAGCGAAGCGGAATGGCAAAAAAATAAGCTGGGCCGTTTGGGGAACGAGTCGGATACCTACGGCGAGCTGGAGCTGGGCTCTGAGGTCTATAAGAAAGATGACGTCAGCTTCTATCTCGACAGTATGGTCAGCATGGTCTCCGACGGCTCTAACGATAATGAAACCACGCTGAACGATGATGCACAGTTCGGCTTACGTCAGTTGAACCTGCAGATAAAGGGGCTGATCCCTGGCGATCCGAATGCGGTGATCTGGGGCGGTAAACGTTACTACCAGCGCCATGATCTGCATATCATCGATACCAAATACTGGAACATTTCCGGCTCCGGAGCCGGGGTGGAAAACTACACCCTCGGCCCGGGCGCCGTCTCGCTGGCCTGGATCCGCGGCGATGCCAACGATGTTGACTATCGCGTCGATGGCGACAGCAACGTCAATATCAACTATATCGATTTACGCTACGCGGGCTGGAAGCCATGGGCGGGCTCGTGGACCGAATTCGGTATCGACTACGCGATGCCAAACACCACCAAAAAACAGGATAGCTACGGCGGACTGTACGATGCTGACAACGGCGTCATGCTGACCGGTGAAATCAGTCAGGATATGCTGGGCGGCTATAACAAAACCGTGCTGCAGTACGCCAACAAAGGCCTGGCGCAGAACATGGTCTCCCAGGGCGGCGGCTGGTACGATATGTGGAACTACGTGAACGACGCCACCGGTTATCGCGTGATTAACACCGGCCTGATCCCGATTACTGAGAAGTTTTCTATCAACCACGTTCTGACCTGGGGCTCGGCGGATGACATTACCGACTATACCGACAAAACGCGGATGCTGTCGCTGGTCGCCCGCGGGCAGTACCAGTTCACCGACTACGTGCGCCTGATTGGCGAAGTCGGCGGTTTCTATCAGAAAGACAGCTACAACAATGGCACCAGCTACAAACAGGCCGGTGAGAAATACACCATTGCGTTGGGCCTGGCGGACGGGCCAGACTTTATGTCACGTCCGGAATTACGCATTTTTGCTTCATATTTGAATGATTCCGAAGATGGTAAACCGTTTGAAGACCAGACGGCGAATAATACCTGGAATTTCGGCGTGCAGGTTGAGGCCTGGTGGTAATTGCGCACGGCTAAGCCTCATACGTTATTTTTATCTCCTGCTGTAAGACTGTTAATTATCTTCCGGTAAACTTTATTGCCACTGCTGTCTTTGTCTTATTTTCGGGATAACCTGCTTTCAGGTTATCCCGTTTTATTTATTTCCGGGCGGCAAAATGTTCATCCAGAAGCTGACGCAGCGCATCGGACTGCTTACCGAAAATAGCATGCACCTGCTGACCAAGAATAATAACCCCCAGCGCGCCCTGCTGCTGTAATGCTTCGGAGTCCACGGCCGCAAGATGGCGAACGCTAACCCGCAGACGGGTAATACAGGCGTCCACTTGCGTAATATTCGCTTCGCCACCAAAGGCCTGAATCAGCGCCTCGATTTGCTGTTTTTCCGCCTCGCTTAATGGCTGTGCCGGACGCGCTGGGGAGAAATAGTGCAGGAAGGATTTTAAACTCACCATAATAAACTCCAGGTTTAAGATAAAAAAAAGCCTGCTCGTCAGAGCAGGCGTGGAGAAGAAGAAATTACGCGTGACGACGGAGAATACGGCAATCCCATGCCGACAGGGTCAGTGGAGCCGATACCGCCGCGTCGGTCAGGCAATCCCGATACCCTTGCGGCAGGGTCAGGGTATGGTTTTGCGCGCTGTAGTTCTGCAGGAAGATAAATGCGTTGTCACCGTCGGTGCGCGCAGTCGCCACCACGCCGGGTGGTAACTCCGTCGCTATCGCCCGCGGCAGGGCCAGCTCCTTGCTCAGGGCGGTAAAGAAATCGCGCTGGAAGGCTAAATCGTTGCGGGAGGCCACATGCCAGGCTTTGCCTTTCCCGAACGCGTTCACCGTCACAGCCGGCCGTCCGGCATAAAAATCATCCCGGTAGGTGGCCAGCGCCTGGGCGCTCTCGATATGGATCAGTTCGCAGAGATGGCGCACCTGATAAGGGCCCTGCAGACCGCACTGATTCCCGGCAAGCCCCTGCACCAGATTAAACTCGCCGTCATTCAGGCAGTCGATCTCTTCCGCCCAGATCCCCAGCAGATTGCGCAGCGGGCCCGGGAAGCCGCCGAGATAGCAGAGATCGGACTCATTGACGATACCGGTCCAGTAGGTGGTCACCAGGTGGCCGCCGTTGGCGACAAACGCCTCCGCCCGACCGGCAAAGCCGTCGCGCACCATATATAACATCGGGGCAATCACTAACTGATACGGCGTTAAATCGACATCGGCGTCAATCACATCGACGGCGATGCCCTGCTCCCAGAACGGGCGGTAGTGCTCGTTGACCGTCTTCTCATATTCCATCCCAAGATTGCGCGGCCCCTGGGCGTCATCCAGCGCCCAGCGGTTCTGCTGGTCGAAGATAATCGCTACTTTCGCCTCGGTGCGACAGCCCCTCACCTCCGGCAGCTTGCTGAGGATCTCGCCGAGCTGGCAGACTTCGCGGCCAATGCGGGTATCAATATGTCCGACGTGGTCGACCACTGCGCCGTGAAATTTCTCAACCGAACCGCGGCTTTTCCGCCACTGGAAATACTGCACCGAGTCGGCGCCATGCGCAACCGCCTGTAGCGAGGAAAGAATATGCATTCCCGGCTTCTTCAGTTTGCTGGTCGGCTGCCAGTTGGTGGCGCCCGGGGTGGACTCCATCAGCACAAACGGTTTGCCGCCCTTCAGGCTGCGCATCATGTCGTGATACATCGCGGTGTAGCAGGCCAGCGCGGTTTCGTCTTTATCGCGGTGCCACATCGGATAGCTGTCCCAGGAGATGAAATCCAGCGCCTCCGCCAGCTGCCAGTAGTCGTAATCGTAGAAATACTCCATAAAGTTGGTAGTCACCGGCAGGGAAGCATTCGCCGCCTTCAGCGGAGCAATTTCATGGCGGCAGAAATCGGTCACCTGAGCGGTGTTAAAGCGATGCCAGTCAAGATTGAGACCGTGGATCGACATCTCGCCCTGCGGCGCAGGCGATTCAATCTGCGACCAGTCAGTATAGGTATGACTCCAGAAGGTGCTCCACCAGGCCTGGTTGAGGTTCTCCAGGGTCTGGTAACGCGCCTTCAGCCAGTCGCGAAAACGGTTCTGGCAGAGATCGCAATGGCATTCACCGCCATATTCGTTGGAAATATGCCAGCCCAGCACCGCCGGGTGTGAGGAATAACGTTCTGCCAGCAGGGTGTTGATTTGCAGGGTTTTCTCGCGATAAACCGGTGACGACATACAGTGGTTGTGACGGCCGCCGTGCAGGGCCGGCACCCGATCGCGCCCCACCCGCAGAACCTGCGGATAGCGTTGCGACATCCACGCCGGACGCGCGCCGCTCGGCGTGGCCAGAAAGACATGAATGCCGGCGGCATACAGTTTATCGAGGATAATATCCAGCCAGGCGAAATTAAATACCCCTTCGCGTGGCTCCAGTTTCGCCCAGCTAAATATTCCCACCGACATCACATTGCATTTTGCCTGCTGCATCATGGCAATGTCTTTATCAATAATATCGGGGTCATTCTCCCATTGCTCCGGATTATAATCCGCGCCATGCAGCAGCGTACTAACCTTCGGATGTAAAGGTGCAAATTTATTCATAATAAACTTCCTGAAAAAGACGACAAAAAAATTAATTAAAAACTTTTACCGACGGCAATACTTTTCCCTGGCAATCAAATAGCGCCTGATTTTCACGTGCATTACCCTCTTTCCACTCGTCGTGGATATATTTCATCCCCGCCGGGGTGGCCCAGGTATTTCCCGGCACGGCAATCCATGTAGGCTCCCAATAGAAAATACCTTTGCCACGCTGGTCTGGCACATCAACCACCGCCTGCATTAAATCGTGAATATAGTTATATTGCCCCTGTACGCTGGCGGGATATCCCCCATCCTTTTCCTCTTTTGCCTGGAAACTATTTTCCGCGTTATCACAGTTGGCCAGGGTATAGGCATAGGCCGCCTCGACGACGATGACGTCTTTGTTATAGCGTTTGCTGATGTCATCCATATTGGCCTTCAGGGCGCTGATCGGGCCATTCCAGTAGGTGTACATCGACAGACCAATCACGTCATACGGTACATGGCGCTTGTCGATCTCATCAAACCACCAGCGGAAGGTATCGTTCTTGGTCCCTTCGGCCAGATGCAGCATGATTTTCACCTGCTCGCCCTGGCGCAGGTTCTCCTTCAGGCCAGCGATAGCCGCGTTCAGCAGGCCAGCCAGCCGGTCGAACTCTCCGCCGCCCTGCCCCCAGCTTTTCCCTTCCGGCCACAGGATGCCGCCGTTGATTTCGTTGCCGATCTGCACCATATCCGGCAGCACGCCCGCCTGCTTAAAGCGGGCGATGGTATCGCGGGTATAGTCATGAATCGCCGTTTTCAGCTGCGGGTAATCCAGCTTTTCCCAGGCTTTCGGCTTGAACTGCTTGCCGGGATCGGTCCAGAAATCGCTGTAGTGAAAATCAAGCAGCAGCTTCATCCCCTGGGCTTTCGCCCGTTTCGCCAGCGCCAGGGTGGTGGCCAGATCATTGTTCCCACCGCCATAGTCCTCGCCGCTCGCCGATTGCGGATCCACCCACAGACGGAGGCGGACATAGTTGACGCCGTTCTCTTTCAGAATGGCGATCGGATCCTTGCGCTGATTATTCTGATCGTAGAACGTCGCCCCGTGCTTTTCGGCGTCCAGCAGCGTGGAGATATCCGCGCCTTTGATAAAGTCCGCCGGCATGCCCTGAAACGCGCGGGTTGCAAGCGCGTCCGCGGCCAGAGAAGAGGTGGAGAAACTGCATGCCAGACAAACCGCAAGCCATGCGGGTGTGAATCTTTTCATGTGCTTATCCTTTAGTACTGCCCGAGGTCAGGCCGGAGACGAAGTATTTTTGTAGCGCCAGGTAGAGGATCGCCACCGGTACGGCGATCAGCACCGCCCCCGCCGCGTAGGTGGTGTAGCTGGCACCCATTTTTTGCGCCACCAGGTTATACAGACCGATAGGCAGCGTGTATTTATCCGGGGTACGCAGGATGGTGCTGGAGAGGATGAAATCCCCCAGCGGCCCAGTGAACGAGAACAGCGCCACCACCGCGAGGATGGGCCTCGACAACGGCATGATGATCTCGATAAAGATGCGAAAGCTGCTGGCGCCGTCCATGCGAGCGGACTCATCCAGGTCTTTAGGGATCGCGTCGAGATACCCTTTCATCAACCAGGTATTCATCGGGATCATCCCCCCGACGTAGATCAGCACCAGCGCCAGGTGGCTGTTTATCAGGCCAAGCAGTTGCGACAGCACAAAGATGGCAATCAGCGCGGAAAACTGCGGGATCATCTGCAGCAGCAGGAACAGCATCAGCCCGTTCTGCCGCCCTTTAAAGCGGAAGCGGGAGAAGGCGTAAGCGGTAAAGCTAACGCTAATCAGGGTCAGCACCATGGTCAGGAAGCTGATTTTCATCGAGTTCCAGTACCAGGTGAGGTAATTCACATTGCCATTGAACAGATCGGCATAGTGCTGGAACGACACATTTTCCGGAATGATTGAGGTACTGAGCAGGCTATTGCCGGCGTTCAGCGACGCCCCGACCGTCCAGACCAGCGGATAGATAATCACCACTGAGACCAGAATAACCACCAGCCAGGTGAGAGAGAGCCGGATCCACTTTTCGCGTTTAATACTGGGTGATTGAGCCATGTTGCTTCCCTTACGCCATGTCGTCATTTTTGAAGGATTTGGTGGCGCGGAACTGCCACAGCGCCAGGCCGACGACAAAGATCGACAGCAGGATCGTGATGGTCGCCGCGATGGCGTACTGCGACGAAGACATCGTCAGCTTATAGATCCACGACACCAGAATATCCGTCCCGCCGGCGTTAGAGCCTGCCACCGCAGGGCCGCCGTTGTTGAACAGGTAAATGATATTGAAGTTATTAAAGTTGAAGGTGTACTGGGTGATAATGATCGGCGCGATCGCATACAGCACCAGCGGCAGGGTGATGGTGCGCAGACGGGTAAAGGCGCTGGCGCCGTCCATCGTCGCCGCTTCATACAGATCGTCCGGGATCGCCTGCAACACGCCGGTGGTCATGGCAAAGACAAACGGGAAGCCAAGCCAGGTCTGCATCATGATCAGCGCCGTTTTAGTCCAAAACGGATCGGTGAGCCATGCCTTCGGACTGATGCCAAAAAAGGACAGGATCGCGTTGTTGATGACCCCGAAGGAGTCGTTGAACATGCCCGCAAAAACGAGAATGGTGACAAACCCCGGCACCGCCCACGGCAAAATAAAGATGGTGCGGATCAGCGGCTTAAAGCGCAGATCTTTTTGGTTCACCAGAATCGCCAGCAGTACGCCCACCGTACACTGCAGGGTGGTCGCCAGCAGCGTCCACACCACGGTCCACTGCAGCACATCCAGGAAAGTGGAGCGCCAGATGGAGAGGGTGAAAATATTAATAAAGTTTTTCAGCCCCACCCAGTCCACCAGCTTCGCCGGCGGGGTGTGGTACAGGTTGTAGTTGGTGAAGGCGATGGCGAAACCGAACAGAATCGGAAAGATCACCACAAACACCAGCAGAATAAAGCCCGGGGTGATCATCAGGTACGGAAAGCCGTCGCTCAGCAGCATCTGGTACTGCTTACGCACGCTGTTGAGGGCGATCCCCTCATCGCGTTTTTTGCCGTTGAGCCACGCATCCCGCAGCGAGAGAAAATAGATCAGCACGCCGAAAGCGACGATCAGCACGCTGATAATCCCCTCGGCTAACAGGAAGATAGAGTTATCCCGCGGTACCTCTTCACCCAGGGTATATAACCCCCACAACCCCTCACGCAGGAAATCATAAAAAATCCCCAGAAAGCTGCTCAGCAGCACCAGGAAGACCAGCCCTTTCAGCCACTGGCGATGATAAAACTGACCGAAACCCGGCACGATTGCCAGCAGCAGGCCGCACCATGCATGGCGCCCGGGCCCGCGTGCGTCGCTAAAATTTTCGCTGGAATGGATGCTCACACTCGACTCCTTCTACAAACGGGAGGTCCCCCTCCCGCTCGGTGACTTCACGTGACGGTGAATTACTGATTGCTGGCCTGCATCGCTTCGATCTGCATCGTGATCTGTTTCACCGCGTTATCGAGCGCGGCCTGCGGCGCCTGCTTACCGGTGAGGCTCAGTTCAAGCGCGGCGTTGGCCGGCCCCCACACTTCCCCCATCTCGGGAATGCCCGGCATCGCCACCGCTCGCGCCGACTGGATGGCGACGGCGCTGGCCTTTTGGTCGTTTTTAATCACCGGATCGTCAATCATCGCCTTCAGCGGCGGAATTTCGCCAGTGGCGACATAGCGGGCTTTCACATACTGCGGCTGGTTGATGAACTCGATAAACTGTTGCGCCAGCGCTTTGTCTTTACTCCAGGTCGATACTACATAGCCTTTGACGCCGAGGAAGGAGCTCATCGGCTTGCCGTCCGGCAGGGTCGGCAGGGGCGCCACGCCATAGTTAATGCCAGCGGCTTCATACGGCTGGAAGGCCCAGGGGCCGTTGATCACCGCCGCCGCTTTTTTCTCGGTAAACAGGGAATCGATGGCATTCAGCCCGTTATCGCCGAGGATCCCCGCCGGAAAGACCTTCTCGGCATAGAATTTTTTCAGGAAGGTGACGGCTTCGACGGCGCCGGGGGTATTGAGACCCACCTGCTGCGGGTTAAAACCGCCGCTGTCGTTTTTAGCAAAGATATAGCCGCCCATCGGGCCAATCGCCCCCCAGCTGTAATAGATCTGGTCAAACTTGGCGAGCAGGCCGTATTTGTTCTGCTCGCGCTGGGTTTTCGAGTAGTCCAGCCAGGCCTGCAGGCTGTCCAGCGGCTTGTCGATCAGGTCCTTGTTGTAGATAAGCACCAGGGTTTCCACCGCCTTCGGGATCCCATACAGCGCGTTGTCCATGCGGAAGGCATTGATGGAGGCTGGCGTAAAGGCATCCTGTTTCGCCTGATCGACGCTGAGCGGCGAGAGTAGTCCCTGAACCACGGCGCCGCCGAGCTGGTCATTCGGGATCACCAGCACGTCCGGCCCAATGCCCGCCGGGCCGTCGAGGCGCAGTTTTTCCAGTTGCTGGGCGTAGGGCATCTCCTGGAGATTGACCTTCACGTTGTACTGCTTTTCAAAATCGCTAACCGCGGTTTTGATGCCAGCGGATTTTTTAATGTCCTCCCAGACGTTGAGCTGCCCGGCGGCATGCGCCTGCAGGCTGGCGAGTTGCCCCGCCGCCAGGGTGGTAAGGATCAGTGCAGCAAGCGTGTTCTTTTTCATTATCAACCTCATGTGAAGGTATAACAATTTAATGGTTTTTATTTGAATTCCGTCTGCCAGTTAGAAAAATAAATCTTTTCAAACTGCCGTATTATGTGGAAAACATGTTCTGATGCGCTTTTGTTATACGCTACGCTTTGATCGTTGATAAAACTACCATAAGCTGCCAGTTGTGTGATCATCCTTGCAGAAATGAAACGTCCCTGTATGGCGCAAAATCCGCGGAAGTTATAGTCAGGGCATGATTTTACTGCTGTTGAACATCGTCACATCGATTTGTTACACGTAATACAAATCACACTCAACATAGCGATAAGCCAACGGCAAATAACAGCTACTCACTCCGGGGAATGTGGATGTCCAATATACGACTGAGGAATGTCACCAAAAGGTTCGGCAGCACGGTGACGCTGCACCAGGTCAATCTCGATATTGAAGATGGCGAGTTTGCCGTCTTCGTCGGCCCTTCCGGTTGTGGAAAATCGACGCTACTGCGCATGATTGCCGGGCTGGAAGAGGTCAGCGAAGGAGAAGTACTGATCGGCGATGAGGTGATGAATGATGTCGTGCCCGCCCGCCGCGGCGTGGCGATGGTCTTCCAGTCCTATGCGCTCTATCCGCACATGACGGTGGCAGAGAACATGGGCTACGGGCTGAAGGTGAATAAAGTGCCGAAAACGGAGATCCGTCGCTAGGTGGAAATGGTGGCTAAAACGCTGCAGCTCTCGCACCTGCTGGATCGTAAACCGAAGCAGCTCTCTGGCGGCCAGCGGCAGCGCGTGGCCATTGGCCGGGCGATCGTGCGTAATCCCCGGGTGTTTATGTTCGATGAGCCGCTCTCTAACCTTGATGCGGAGCTGCGCGTCGATATGCGCCTGCATATTGCCCGTCTGCACCAGGAGCTGAAGACCACTATGGTGTATGTCACGCACGATCAGGTGGAGGCGATGACGCTGGCCGATAAAATCGTGGTCATGAACTACGGGAAAGTCGAACAAATGGGTTCGCCGATGGCGCTGTACTACAATCCGGTCAACAAATTCGTCGCCGGCTTTATCGGCTCGCCGAAGATGAACTTTCTGCCGGCTATCGTCAGCGACTGGCAGCCGGAACGCTTAACGGTCACCCTCGCGCAGGACCATCAGCTGGCCCTGAATATCGCCACCCAGCCGCTGAAGCCCGGCGCTGCGGTGACGCTGGGGATCCGGCCGGAGCACCTCACCCCGGAAGTCGCCACCGGTACCGTGGTGGAGTTTCAATGTGAAGTGGTGGAGCGTCTGGGCAACAATACCTATCTGTTCGGCCAGTGCTACGGCCACGACAACGTCAAGGTTCTGCTGCCCGGCGACGTCCATTTCCGCCCCTGGCAGAAAATTAAGCTGGCTTTCGATGAGCGCTTCTGCATGGTGTTTGATGAGAACGACCTGCGCATCAGCGCTGATATCCCGGCGCCGGATGCACACTAGCTAACATATTGCTGTCATCTGCGCAGCGTATGCTGCGACTGAATGCCGGAACACACCCTGCCCGGCATTCACACCCTCATTTTTATTCTGCTACATCGGAATCATCCTTCTCTCCCGGCATCGCAGCCTGTTGTGATGCCGGCTTTTTCCCCAAACGACGCGTTTTCTCCCGCTGCGCCCGAATTATCTTTCGCATATACTGATGACACCCGGCGAACGATAAGGACACAGGCATGAGGACCCGGCATCTGATGGCGCTGTTTACAGGAGTGCTGATACTGGCCATCATCCTGCCCATTTCACTCAGCATCTGGCAGGCGGCGCGGCAGGCCAAAATGCAGTTCTATCGTGAACTGGATGACTATTCCAACCGTATCGTCGTTCGGACGCTGCAGGTTGCCGACCAGGCCCGGGAAGCGTTACGAGAGGCTGACGCACACACCGCTGCCTCCTGTAGCCCTGAACATCTGCTTACGCTCCGCCGCATCGCCTATACCCATCGCTACATTCAGGAAGTGCTCTGGCTGCGTGATTCCGTGCCGCAATGCTCCTCCCTGGAAGACCATAGCGTCGCGGTCACCTTCCCCCCGCCGGACCACATTGCCCCCGACGGCTATCGCACCTGGCTGACCTCAATTAACGATCTTGGCCTCAATCATCAGATGACGGCCATGGGCAGCCGGCAGCACATGGTGATGATCGACCCCGTCTCCTTTATTGATGTCGTTCCCGCCAGCGAAGAGAAGATCCATACCATGCTGTTTGGCCTGGACCACCAGAAAATGGTGATCAGCAGTCAGCCGCTGCCGGCGAAAGTCTGGCAACGCATTAAAGATCCGCATGTGGATATGCTTACTCTGGATAACACAGTCTACCGGATCCAGCGCATTCCCGAGCTGGGCTCTGGCATCGTAACCTGGTCTTCAACCTTGCCGCTGCAGCAGCGCATTCGACAGCAGCTGTTCTTCTGGCTCCCTGCCGGCATTTTCACCAGCCTGCTCGCCACCTGGCTGCTGCTGCGTCTGCTAAGGCACCTGCGCTCACCGCGCAACAGCATGCTGGACGCCCTCAATTCCGAAGCGATTCAGGTTCACTATCAGCCGATTATTTCGTTGCAGGAAGGGAAAATTGCCGGGGCGGAGGCCCTGGCCCGCTGGCAGCAGCCCGATGGCACTTTTTTATCGCCGGATATCTTTATTCCCCTGGCCGAGCAGACCGGGCTCATCACGCAGCTGACGGAAGATATCGTCAGGAAAATTTTTGCCGATCTCGGCCCCTGGCTGCGGCAGCGGCCGGAAGTGCACATCTCCATCAACCTGTCGGTAGATGATTTACGCTCGCCCACCCTGCCGACGTTGTTGCACAATCAGCTACAGCACTGGGGAATCGCCGCCGAACAGATCATCCTTGAAATCACCGAGCGCGGTTTTGTCGACCCGGAGACGACTATGCCGGTGATCGCTCACTATCGTCAGGCCGGGCATCGGATCTCGATTGATGACTTTGGCACCGGCTACTCCAGCCTGAGCTATCTGCAGAAACTGGACGTCGACACGCTGAAAATCGATAAATCTTTTGTCGATACCCTCGAGTACCGGCCGCTGACGCCGCACATTATTGAAATGGCCAAAGCGCTCAATCTGGCCACCGTCGCCGAAGGGGTGGAAACCGAAAGCCAGCGCGACTGGCTGCGCCAGCATGGCGTTCAGTACGCCCAGGGGTGGCTGTACAGCAAAGCGCTGCCAAAAGAGCAGTTCATTCTGTGGGCAGAGCATAACCTCCATGCGCATTAAGCGGCGGGTGGCTTGAGCGGAACGGCAGGGGGCGCTACTTCAGATAGGATTTAATCACCTGCATCACCGTCTCCAGATCCGCTTCGCGCTGCGTCTCGTCAGGCTCTTTCACCACATGGTCGGTAAGATGCCCCTGAATAACCTGCAGCATCATGCCGTTGACCGCGCCGCGGATCGCCGCCAGCTGCTGTAATATTTCAGCGCACTCATGCTCGCGATTAAGCATTTTCTCTAACGCGGTACTCTGCCCCTGAATTTTCTTCAGCCGGGTCAGTAACATCTTTTTGTGTCGAACTGTATGTGACATTGCACGATCCACCGTTTCATTCTGTCCGGGATTACCGACCTGCGTGGTCAGCAACGCCTGCCAGCATACCATGATCCTTTTTATTAGCCGCTTTATCTACTGGGGGGTAGTATTTTACTACTGGGGGGGAGTAGTATAAACGCACTTTTGGCAAGGATCCCGATATGAACGATTTCACTTCCCTTCTGCAGCAAGGTAATGCCTGGCTGTTTATTCCCAGCGCGATACTGCTCGGTGCCCTGCACGGCCTTGAACCGGGCCATTCAAAAACCATGATGGCCGCCTTTATCGTGGCGGTACGGGGAACGTTAAAACAGGCGGTGCTGCTGGGGCTGGCGGCCACGGTTTCCCATACGGCAGTGGTCTGGCTGATCGCCATGGCCGGCCTGTGGTTTGGCCGCGGCTGGAACGCGCAGACCTCTGAACCCTGGTTTCAGCTGGTCTCAGGGATTGTCATTGTGCTGATTGCCTGCTGGATGCTCTGGCGCACCTGGCGCGAATCGCAGCCCCACACGCACCATGATCACCATCACGAACATGATCATCACCACGAACATGATCATCACCATGACCATGGTCACCGCCATGACCATCACCATGCGTCCTCATCCGCCGCGCCGCTGGTGGCGGAGGAGTGGCAGGACGCGCATCAGCGGGCCCATGCCCAGGAGATCAACCGGCGCTTTGATGGCCGCCAGGTGACGACCGGGCAGATCGTGCTGTTTGGCCTGACCGGCGGGCTGATCCCCTGCCCGGCGTCCATTACCGTGCTGCTTATCTGTTTACAGCTGAAGAAATTCTCCCTGGGCGCCACGCTGGTGCTGGGCTTTAGCGTTGGTCTGGCGCTAACGCTGGTGGCTTCCGGGGCCATCGCCGCCCTGAGCCTTAAACATGCCACCCGCCGCTGGCCGTGGCTTAACGACCTCTCGCGCAAGGCGCCCTGGTTCTCAGGCTTACTGATTATTGTGGTGGGGATCTACATGATGCTTCATGGCCTGAGCGGCCTGTAAGCGATGAAAGGCCCTCTCCATGATGAAGAGGGCGATGGGTTAATTCAGGAGACTATTTCCCGGGGAGGGCTGACCGCGTTGCGGCTGACGGGCTGGCTGAACCAAGGTAGGCACAGCTGGATCAGCGGCCCAATCGACAGCGCGTAGATGACGGTTCCGACGCCAAATTTGCCCCCCAGCAGCCAGCCAATCAGCAGTACGGAAAGCTCGATCGCCGTCCGGATACCGCGCAGTGACCAACCAGTGCGAGCATGCAGACCGGTCATCAGGCCATCGCGCGGCCCGGGGCCAAAGCCCGCGCCAATATACATTCCGGTAGCGATAGCGTTCAGCACAATCGCTCCTACCAGCAGCGCACTGCGCGCCACCATCGACTCCAGCGGCGGCAGGACGGCCAGCGTGGCGTCCGCCGCTAGTCCCAGCACGATGACATTGCTCACCGTGCCGAGCCCCGGCATCTGCCGGATCGGGATCCACAGCAGCAGTACCGCCGCGCCGGTCAGGATAATCACCGTACCGAAACTGATACCCAGCTGTTTAGCCACCCCGAGATGGAAAACATCCCACGGATCGGCGCCGAGATTGGCATGCACGAAGAGCGCCGTGGACACGCCGTAAAGCACCAGACCAATATATAACTGCAGCAGGCGACGAAGCATATTTTTTCCTCAACATCATTGCGAATGCCCTCATCATCAGCAAAAATGGACTGATAATTAATGGCCAGTTTTGGAAAAGTGGATCGCTATGTCAGCCCGACGCTTTGGAACCCAATCGCTGGTACGCCTGCTCGGCAACTGGCAGGAGACCAGCTCACGCACGCCGCTATGGCGCCAGCTGGCGGAAGCGCTCCGCCTGCTGATCCTTGATGGTCGCCTGACGCTGCAAACGCGCCTGCCCGGCGAGCGCGAGCTGGCGGCGGACAACAAGCTGCTGGGCGAGTTCAATCTCGTCGGCATCCCGCCGGCGCCGCGCGGGGTGCCGCAGATCGAGGTCACCTTCGACATCGACGCCAACGGCATCGTCAACGTTTCGGCCAAGGATAAGGCGTCCG
>ERZ501031.156-NODE-156-length-19807-cov-14.970788_pt1 | contig 19807 bp, 22 predicted proteins | sample MGYA00248843_ERZ501031 | MGnify/ENA primary metagenome ERZ501031 (study PRJEB25958, sample SAMN03398557) | human skin metagenome | study: EMG produced TPA metagenomics assembly of the Human Skin Microbiome Metagenome (human skin metagenome) data set. | reverse complement strand
TTACCCTTGTTATCATGATAACAAGGGTAAACTGTACGTGTACGACCTTATATTATTTACTGTACGCCCTTATATTATTACTGTACGCGTACTGATTGTTTACTTTAGAACCTTATGTTTTACTTTATCTATACTTGTGTGATGTTTTGATAACAGGTTTTACCTTATGTTTTACTTAGTCTTTATATTTAACCTTATGTTATTTATTAACCCTTATGTTATTTTTTTGCTGAACCCTTATTAACCGAGAAAAATTGTTGACTTCGCAAACCAAAGACCTTATGTTTTGTGTACGTTGCTTATTTTCATAAGGGTTTGCGCGATGGCTAAGTACGATGCCTTGTTGGCGAAAATCAAAGAAGTTGACGGCTCCGACCGGACGGACGCGAACAAGCGGAGGGCTTATGCCTCCATTGCCCGCGCCGAAATCAAGAAGGTGAGGGCGGCTCCTGCCCCCGGTGGCGCGGCTCCGTCATACGCCGCTATCGCCGTCCGCGTATCACGGACTCGCGGCGCAGTGAAAGCCGCGCTAGGGGAAGATCATCCCTCCGCCGATTATTTCAAGCTCACCAAAGAAGAATATGAGGGGATGAGAACCGAATATGCCGAGACAGTTACAGAGAGACAGCTAAACCCCACAAGAATTAAGAACTGGCAAGCCTTTATTGATAGATCGGTTGATCTTATCAATAGTGACAAATACGTTGACGTAGCTATCGGCCTTGCCCTGCTGACCGGAAGGAGGATTTTTGAGTTAGTAGGACAGTCTTACACCGACCTTTCTCCGGCTCCCTTGAACGGCGATCCCGCCGCTAAATCGAGATACCATGTCCTGTTTAAAGGGCAGGCTAAGACCAAAGAAAGCGAGGGAAACAGAAGCGAAAGCGCGTATAAAATTCCCGTTCTAGCTGATGCAAAGGTCGTTATATCGGCTTTCCGGAGACTCCGCGAAGATCTGGCACCGCACCTTGTCGGAAAGACATCTCAAGAGCTAAATGCGGCTATCAGCAAATATTTAGGGAAACGATTCTCAGAAAAATATAGCGACCTTTGGCCGGAGGGTTATAAGGCATCCCTTAGAGACTTAAGGGCATTGTATGCGGAGATTTCATCAAGAGTATTCAATAAAACAGGAACTAACGAAGAGGTGCAAAAACCCAACAGATTTTATGCTAGCATTCTAGGCCACTCACATTTGGACTTGAATACGGCTAACTCATACCAAGCTTTTGTTATCGGAGACTATGAACCTACCGATCTTATCGCCAACATCCGCACGGAGGAATGAAAATGTTCGGACTGATCTTCGGCACGGAGGAAAGTCGCAAGCGCAAGAAAGAGAAAGCCGCCGCTAAGCGGCGCAGGGACGCGCAGGAGCGGGACAAACGGCGGCGGCGGAGGATAGCGGCGGCGGAGGGTCAAAGCCTTCTCCTTGCTCTTCTATTGTTGTTTTGGAAGGCTCCGGTTCCGGCTCCACTTCCGGAGCCGGAGCTTAAGCCGAAACCCCGCCGCGCCGCGCCGCTCCCGCCTCCTCCTCCGATTCCCGACCCTTCCCCGGCTCCCTCACCCTCCGCCGCCTCCGGCTTGTCGCTGGCCGAGCAGCTAGAGGCCGAATATTTGGCGCGGAGGCCGGAGGCTAAAGCGCGGGCGGAGGCGGAGGCGGAGGAGCGGCAGACGCAAGCGGACGCTAGAAGCGTCCAAGCTTATGCCCGCGCTATCCGAGACGGCAGGGAGGGAGAGCCTAGAGCGGCGCGGCTACGCGAGAAGATGCGGGACGCTGACGCGGCATTCTTCGACCCGATCTTGTCGAGCGTCGACTACCTTTTCGCGAATGATTACGACCGTTTCGAGAAGCTGACAACCGCGAGAGAGTCCCAAATCTTCGACGTTTTGGAAGAGCAGATGAGACGGACGGCGGCGGATCAAGCGGCGAAAGCGGAGCCGGAGACGGAGCCGGAGACAGACGGCGCGGGCGCGGCGGGATTTCACAAGATGCGATGATTTTTAATGAAGAATATTGAAGAATCAATATTTTTCATTATATTTCATGAAGTTTCATGAATTTTAAAGATGGAGGCGCGAAATGGAGGCGACGGAATGCGCTAGCGTAATAATCATGCCGAAAGGCGGCGGACAAGCCAGCTTTGCGGAAGTTCCTACTAATAGCATTTTGGTTCATGGCGTTGTTTTCGACACCCCCGGAAATCTAGACATAAACAAAAATAAGATGAGAGCTATTAGGCGGGCGTGCAACATCATTGCAAGACTTGCTCCAGAAGCAATTTTGATATTTTGCAATACATGCAAGCTAACGGAGCTTGCGGAAGGCGAAACTTGTTTTAGCGACACCAAAGGTTGTTTGCTAAAAGAAACTGAAATGACGGAGCATTGCATAATAGTAACAATAAAAGATCGTAGCCCATCCACTATACTTTCAACAGCTTTGCATGAACTTTACCACTACTCGGAGATGTTTTTTAACAAAAAAGATTTTGAATCAACAAAACGGTGGTCGAAAATAAGTTCATATCTACCAGTTCCTAATCCAGGAAGAGAAAAATTTTCAGAGGAATCCGAAGAAGAACTTGAAAGATGGTGGAGCAATCCAAGCGAAAGGATGGCATATACTTTCGAGGAATGGTCTTTTGCTGTCATGAAACTGAAATGCAAAAGCCACGTCGGCTATGTCGAGAAAGAAGCGGACTTGCCGCCCGAATTGGCGCGACTTTTCAGACGGATAGCGGGCGGAAGGATCGTCGGCAGAAGCGCGGAGAAGGAGAAGACGCGGCTAGAGCGAACCCTAGCCGCGCTCCTTGCCGCTACCCTTGATCGGAGGCGGGGAAACCCCTTCGCGACGGCGGGAGCATAGACCGTCCTCCACGGATTCCAAGAAAAAAAGGGGGAGCCGCTAGGCTCCCCCTTCCTGTTTCCGTCCGTGCTGGCGGCAGTCAGCGGCTATCAGCTTCCGGCCCGCCTTAGCTAGCTAAGTAACTGATCCATGATGAGTGCCAACTTTCTTCACATAGGCTGTTAGCTCCATTGTAAGGCGGTCGAATCCAAGAACATCCATTTTTTGGACAAACGCCCTATCAACGTCAGCATTTCTGTATAATTTGAAGCTTTTCTTTCTTAAAAACCAGTATGCCTTTACAAGCTCACTGAATGAATCTGGAAAAAAATTTTTCATAAATTTTTCTCTTAATTTTGCATGAGATTTCCAGTCATCATAGGGTTTTTCAAGATCTTTTTGCATTTCTAGAGAGTGTCTTTTTATTATATTCAATAGCTCGCTTTCAGATCTGGTATCTTCTAATCTAGGAGAGGGGGTTCCAACATCAAGATCTCGAAATTCCTCCTTGAATACTCCACTGCTCTTTCCGATGCCAATAACAATATGGTCATAATCAAGAGGCTTTGGGGTTTCTAGGAATATTCTTATCTCCTGCTGTGCACTGTATATAGGATTTTTTATGAATGCTGAAGAAGCAAGAAATCCGGACGCTAAATCTTGTTCATTGTTTCCATAATTGACGCGTCTTATTAATATATTTGAAAATTTGTCCTTAGTTTTAAGCAAACCTATCCTTCCCTGTTCCCAAATAAGATTACCTAGCTTATTAATATCCAGAACTTCAATACAACTATCGTATGCATAGTCCGGGCGCAGTGGATCACACATCACTTTCTTAAGTTGATCAATGTCACCGCCAGACAGTGATAATATGTAACCATTCTCCTCTCTTACGAAGTCTGTATTGGAAATCTGAAGACTAGTATTCTCTGGGTTAGCAAAATTCATCCCAGCTTTCGCTAAATTTCCAAAAATTTCTTTATTAGAGTGAGGTGGACTAACATCTAAGTTGTAAATTTTGTTAATGGTTACTCCCTCATTAACATCCCCAATCCATTGATCACCAGTAGCAACCTCTTGAAGTCTATAATACAGCAAACTACCAAATCTAATATTACCATCTATAGTAGTTCTGATATGATTACTATTTAAAAAACGATAAATGCCCATAATATTTTCCTCCATTTTTTTTACGTTATTACAGTTTTTTGCGTTTGTGTTATAGCAGAAAGGCTAGATAAGGGAAGGGCGACAAAAGCCGGAGGCACCGCTAGGACACCTCCGACTTTTCCTCGCCCCAATCTCTAGCCCAACCCACGTTTCACCGTCGTACGGGCCTCTTATGGCATCCTAGCAGCTTTCCGGCTCCGCCCGGACTTCCTCGCCGCTCAACCGCACCGCCCCGACCGACTTCCGCGCTTCGCTCATCAAGGCTTGCGGTAGATGCTACGCGAACCGCTTGCCAAGATACTAGCAGAAGGAACGTGAGCTATGGCTAAGCGTCCGGCAGTCCCTCTACGTGCCGTTCCATCGCTGAAAAGTCAGGGAAGATCTCTATGGTGGATATCAGCCGATGCATTGGACCGGATAGGCGATGGATGATGATGCTCCGGCCTGTTTCTACCGCCTGTCTGACGGCATCGCCGCTTTTGGGATCGTGCAGCGCACATGCCAACGACGTTATCCCCAGCACCGACCCTTTACGGTTTTCGCTGGTCGACATCAAATCCTCATGAGGAACATCCGCAAGCTGCATGGCTACGGCTCGCCGGACATCATCATTTCGGCGGTCAAAGTCACCAAACATTTTTTCCGCCATGCTCAATGAATCAGCCGCGCGTACTTTCGGGATCTCGTTAATATTACTAAAAAGTTCGTAGCTGCTTAACAGTAAGCTTCCAAAAGTTGGTGGCATTTTTGGATAAATGAGAAACTCTCTCAACGCTATCTCCTTAGTTTATTTACTGAGTTTTGCCTCAAAGCTCTATGTATAGTTTATAATATGCTGCAATAAATTCTGCAATACTTAATTTACGTTAGGTCAGAGAGGAGCCACAAGAAAGAGCGAACCCTTTCTTGTGGCTGTCTATCACTCGAATTCCGAAGTCCGTCCTGCGGGCTTCTAGACGCTCTCCGGCTCCGCACGCACTTCCACGCCGATCAGCCGCAAGGCTTCCTGAACGGCTCCGGCCAGCTTGTCCGGATCACCGCCCGCGACCCTCCGCGCTTCTGCCATCAAGCCTTGCGGCAGGTAGGACGCGCACCGCTCGACAAGATCCGAGCGAACGGAGCGCGGCAGGGAGCAGAACGCAGGAACGTCGCGCAGGATCGAAGCCAGATCGGAAACGGACATGCGCGAGCCGTGCGCAGTGTCCGCCGCCGCGAAGACAAGCCGATATCGCCCCACGTCCTCCACGTCCTCCACGTCCTCCGGCTCCGCCGCCTCCGGCTCCGCCGCCCTGTTCTCCGCCAGCCATTCCGCCGAAAGGCGATCATAGAAGGCCGCGATATCCTCCACGACGGAGGCGGGAGCCTTCCGCTCCGGCTCCGGCTCCGACCGCCGCTGGATTGCGGCGGCATCTCCGCCCGCCGCCAACCACTCCGCCGAGAGGCGGTTGTAGTATTCCGCGATATCCATTCCCGCCTCCATCAATATTCTTCGGGAAGAAAGTCGTCCTCACCGCCCGGACGCGGAAGGCGGCAGAATTGAAATCCGCGACCCTTCGCCGTCTTGTGCTGTCTGACCGTGCCGGACTCTTCGACGCGCTCCGCAAATGCTCGAATGGCGGGGAGTTTGTCTTTTGCGAAACCTTCCGCCGTAGCCCATTGAACGAAGTTGGCGTAAACTTCGCTTCGCTTTTTCAGATCCTTTTCCATCGGATCATGAGCTTCCCTGACCCAAGCCGCGACCGGATCAGCGTCTTCGATCCACGACATAAGGACGCGCTTGGAGGATTCCGGAATGGAAAACTCCCCGGTAGAGATAGCTTGTCGCGCCCCTTCGATGGCCCACGCAAGAACAAGATCAGATTCCGTATCCCAAATTTTATCGGCAAGATCCGCGATCTTTTCAGCGTCAGAGATGGAACGCTTGTATTCGACAATCACAAGGCGACGTTTCACGCCCTTGTCGAACCCGCCGCGCATCGTTACCTGTCGGTTACAGGCTCCGATGTGTTGAGCGATAGGACGGAACTTCGTAATCGAAGAATACAAGTCCCTTCCTGAAACTTCATCACCCGTAATCACCTCCTTGAAAACGTCCGATGAAATAGCGTCGGACGTGCTCAACTCGCCGCAAGTGTTGAGATACTTTCCTTCCAGACCGACAAGGTATTTTTCATCATGGAACTTGGAAGGAAGGATTGACGCGGAGGCATCTTCGGGAGTCAGTTTTTTGATAAGGTTCATATACTGACTTTTGCCGTTGTCCGCCGTCGCGCCCCAAAGGATCACGAAAGCGGGCTTTTTCATCCGCGTACCGTATCCGGCGACGACGACCCCGGCCAGCTCCTGTAAGAACCGGATTTTTTCGCCGCCGTCCGGATCACCCTTGAACGCTCCGAAAAGAAGGTGATGCAGCAACGAGCCTTCTAAGCGATCGAGCGTGAACGGCTTGTCCGGATGCCATTCGGCATCGATCACGGAGCGGCAGCGATGGTCAGGATGATGCTCTACGAGGCTCGGCGTTCCGTCATTGTCGAACCGGACGAAGCCGTTTCGGACGTTGATACCCCGCGCCATGTTGCTCATGTCGAAGAAGTCCGCGCCGCTCCGGTTGCGATATTCCTTGTCCAACAGGACGGTATCGCCGCGCGTGGAGCCGTCGTTCAAAGTGGCGAAGGAAATTTCGCAAGCACTCGAAAAGATGCTGTCAATCCGAGACTTAGAGATTTTGACGAGGGACTTCTTGCCGTCCTCTCCTACGATAGTTGCGCCGTCAAAAATCTTTCCGATCAAAGACCGGACTTCCTTCGTTTCTACGGGAACCCACCGGAGTCCGGTATAGCGGTAGAAGCAATCCCGCGCCTTGCTGTACACGACTTGGCCGTATGTTGCGGGCATCATCGCAAGCAACTCCTCCGCCATTTCGTAGTCAGATCCGATTTGAAGGAACGGCTTTTCGACCTTGCCTTTCCCGCCCTTGTCCAAGTGTCCGCCCTCAATCGGAGGGAGGCGAACGCGCTCCGACTGGACGAGCGCGGGAGCGTGCAGGATCGTGGAACGAACCGCTTCCGCGCCGTCCGCGAGAAGGGTTTCCAGCCAGTCCGCGCCCTCGCGATCCGGCGCGGCCAAGTGGACGGCATCGCACGAAGACATGGCGCGACTGGCGCACGTATCCGCCGCCCTCATACCCGCTTCGTCCGCCTGTCCCGCGACCGTGAACCGCCGCGTTGCCCTGTAGGGCGCGATCGTGCCGAGCGACGCGGCGGAATATGCGGCGGCGACCGCGACCGCGCCCGACTTCACTTCCGACGCAAAGGCGAAAGCGACCGCCGCCCCTTCTTCGATCCCCTCACATGCGATCAAGTGCGCCGCCTCCGCCGACCCGAACAACGCCGCATAGCCGCTTGCGTCCGCGCCTCCGGTGCTGGAAAGCCGCTTCGGATCGACCTTCTTTCCGTCCGCCTCGATATCCAGCTTTCCGGAGCCGTCCGCGTTCAGAAAGATCCGATGCGCCAGAGGCGATGCCTTAGCCTTCACCACTTCAAACACCGCGCAGGGAAATTCCCCGAGCGTCCGGAAGTCTTCCCCATGCTTGACGTAGAAGGGGAGCCGAGACCAGCCCGCCGTCTTCGTCGTCGGCATGACGACCTCGGAAGGAGCTACGCCGAGACGCGCCGCAAGGTAAGCCCGCGCCAGATCGGACGCGCCACGGTCGGAGGGAGGGGAAAGAAGCTTGTCGGGAGCCGAGAAAGCACCCTTTTCCGGTTTGCGCTCAACCGCCTTTCTAAGCCTGTCAAATCCGCCCGTTTTTCCGCCCGTTTTCCCGCCCGACAAAACGTCTTCGATCCACCGAGCCGCCCCCGCAAAATCAAGCCCCTTCGCGTTCATCACTACATCGATGATGCCGTGCTTGCTCCGGCAGGTGCAGACCGCCTTAGCTTCGCCTGCGATCCAACGATACGACGGATGCACGTCTTCATGATCGGGATAGGGGCAGCGGATATGCGCCCCGCTTGCGTCCAGTTCGATACCGAGAGCCGCCAAAATTTCCGACTCTCTTCCGCCCACCAACTCACTAACGTTAGCCATTTTTTGCCGCCTATTTTTAGGCATAGATAGGCTGTTGGCTCTTGAACGTCGGAGCGAGTCGGGCTATGTATTGATTGTCAGATCATACCTAGCCTGACGGCTTTGCCGCCGTCCAAAAGCCCCGCTATCCACGCGGGGTTTTTGTTTTTCTACTCCGGTTTTGCGCCTCCGTTTGCGCCGCGTATGATTTCTTCCACCGCCCGGACATTCACCACGTAAGCCCGTCCGAGATGCTTCCCGACCGCGCCTCCGAAACGCCTCTTCTTTATCCAAGTCCGCAAGGTATCCGGGCTTAGACCCGTCTTCCTCGCCGCCTCCGGGATGGAGACCAGTTCTTCCAGTTCCACCATTTCGGAAATCTTTCCTGAACGCGCTGTTTCAGCCGTTCGATAGAGATAGATGCTTTCACTTTGCATGTCAAGTCGACTTACGAATCAAACGAAACTTTTTTCTAAAATGCGATTTAAGCTGTTTTCGGGCTATTTTTCAGTTTGGATAATTTTTCAAAAGTTTTTCCCTTTATAAGAGCAGGTACATTCTCTTAAAAGTAGCTAATAAGTTATGTTCAGCAATCATTACGCACAGCAATAAGTGGTATAAAATTCCCCTATAAAGGGAATTTCGCCAAAATTTCCCGCTCGTTAAAAGAGCATATATTTATTCCTACCGTGAAAACGGCCTCATTCTGGCAAAAGTGACATTTTCAGAGTCCCGAAAACCGCCAGAAATGGCGGTAAAGTGACACTTTCGACCGTCGGATTTTACGCCCTTCCGATCCGAAAAACCCTTATAAATCAACATGTAAATCGTCTCGATATATCGGAAAAGTGACACTTATGACACTTTGGGCACCCGACAAACTTTCTTAGGAGGAAAAAACCACAACTACACTTTTTAATTGTTCTCCTAATAAGTGCAGTTGTGGTTTTTTGCCAAATCTATATACCTTTTCAGTCTCAAAGTGTCATAAGTGTCACTTTTTTCATCTAAAACCTAGGAAAATCAATGGTTTGAGATACAAAATCTATTTTCCCAAAGTGTCACTTTTTGGCCTTTCAGCGTCACTTTTCCAAAATAAGTGTCACTTTCACCCCCCCAAAACGTCACTTTTCGGGCTGAAACCCGGTTTTCTTCTACCTCTCTAAAAAGTGGTGCATCACAAAGTTGTTAGGAATGGCAAGCTTTTTCCCTTTTCAAGGGAGAAGTCAGGCATCCATCCTTCAAAAAACCGGAAAAACAGCATCTACAGGTTTTCTTCTTATAGACTTGTTCAACCCGCCTTTCTTTTGCAGAGGGAAAGGCCCGGAAAAGGTCGAAAACGGCGTGCATAGGTAGAAAAACAGGAGGTGGAGGGATATGAAAGAAAAAGGAACCGGAGCCGAGCCGCGGCCGCCGCCTGGTTTGCCGGATCGGAGCCGCGCCGAGGCCGCAGGAAGGCCGCAGAACGCGCCGGAGCGGGAACGGGCAGGGACGGAGGGGCAGAAGGCCGGAGACCATCAGGAGGCGGCGGGAGAGGCGGCAGGACGTGCCGGAGCGGACGGCGGCGGCGGGCTGGCGGCGGAAACGCCGAAGGGCGGAAACGTCTCCGTTCCCGCCCTTCTATCCGACCGTTTTTCCGTCCGTCCGTTCACCTGTCGAACGGCGGCAGACGCTCCTTTTTTAGACGCTCAATCAACTTTTCAAGCTTCGAAGGGATAACCTTCCAGTGACCCCCAATCTTACCGCCGATACCATAAACATTGATCCACCTTCTGACTGTCGGGAGTGACACTCCGTATGTTTTTGCGACGTGTCCCGTAGAATACATCTCATCGTATCTGACGAACGGCTTTTCCTTTTCCGTCTCATCTTCTGGTTTGCCGTCTTCCATCTTATCGCCCCTCCCCGCTGTTCGGAGCCGCCGACCAGATGTCCCTTGATCCGTCCGAAGATTGATAAACAAACGTCCATTTAAGTAGCGTTTTTCCGTCCACTACGCTAGCGACAAAAGGCCCGATATCGTCTGACGATCCGCTTCTTAGCGTCGCCGCAAAGGCTCTTATATCGCCCGTATCCCATCCTTCTATATCGACTTTTACGACCGAACTAACGGCGGGAAACGTGACGTTTTTACGACTGTCGAGGCTTGCCACTCCGCTATATACATAGAGTTTTCCCGCCGCATGATCCGCCGTTTTTTCGCCCAACCATCTGACGCCCATAGCCGATAACGTGATCGAACAATCTTCCAATGAATCCTTGTCGAAAGACGCGGCGGTTACGAAAATTTCCGACGATACATAAACTTTTTTCCGACCTGTCATGACCTGCACTCCGCTTAAGATTTTGTGGGATGGAGGCTCATTCTTGCGCCGGGACTTTGCCGAAACGTCCGCCTGAAAATGCGCTTTCGTTTCGGCAAGTCATGAACGGTTTTATCGTCTTTCAATCGCCTGTTCGTCCGCTCCATTCAGATAGTCATCAATGCCGTCTCCATCGTCTTCCGCGAAAGTCATTTTTTCGTCTTCTTCCGCCGAAGCTTCTGGCTTTTTCTGACCTTGATCAGAAGAAGAAGGGGCAGAAGATCCGCCTTCGGTTCCGACCGACTTTCCGCCTGATTTTGCGCTCTTTTTACGACCGCTTGCGCGCTTTCCTTCACCCTTCATATGCGACGAAATGAAGGTTTTTACCGACGTTTCCCCGACTTCCATTCCAGACTGGTTGAGGAGTTGCGTGATGCGCCGCGTTCCGACTCCCGCACCTAAAGCGCGACGGATCACCTCTTTATGCTTCATCAGTTCCGCATGGACAGGCGACATTTTGCCGACGCCGCTTTCATGCCTTTCCGCCTCTTCCATCAAAAGCTTTTCGAACGCTTCCGCGTTGAACGCCGAGATATCTACGGTACGTGGTGCCATTTTATCCGACCTCCGATCAAGGATTGATGCGACGATATATAAACTGCAATCATTTACGTTTCAAGAATTTTTCTGACGATTTTTCCGACCATGTTCCGACGACATGCGACCTGCCATAGCGTATATCGCAAAATTTGTTGACGGATCTATGCGCCGCATAGCGTTTATTTATCCGCCTTCTATACCGCCCGTATATGCGTCTTTTTTTCCGCCTACATTCTGACTATTTTTCTTGACACAATGGGGCATCTTCACCAGTTTAGTTTCCATACCGTTAAAACCCGATGTTTCCACGGAAGCGTTTGGAATTGACGGCTCTTTGATCGGAGGCAGTTTTCAAAATGGCATCGGTACGGTTCAGGGTTCTTGAGTCCCTAAGCTCTCTTGGCGGTTCCTTCACTACATACGCAATGGGCGGGAAATTCCTTCGGACTTTCCCTAAGTTCGTTTGGCAAGTCGATCCGGAAGACAAGCCGCTTGACGATTGGTTGGATGGTCGGCGGATGAGAAACCGGGTCGCGTCGGTTCGTCATGCGCTTTTGACGGCGGAAAAGGCGCGGTCGGTTCTATGGATGACTGGCGCGGTTCTGGTCGTTCTCAGCGTCTCTACATGCGCGGTAAATGCTCAAAGCATGGAGCCTCCCCGCTCTTACTATGATCCTTCCGAGGTTTCGCGCATTCCCGGAGTACCGAGCGATTGTCAGCCGGGACTCTACGGCATTCCCGGCGGAGTGGCGAAAGTTCAGGAGTGCGAGCGGCTATACGGAGACAAGTACCGGGCGGCTCAAGGCGGCGCGGTTCAGGCTCCCGCTCCGAGCTACGATCCGAGAAAGGAAGCGGCGGAACAGCAGCGGAAGAACGACGAGGCCGCACGTATCAGCAGGACACAAGGCGGTCAATATCAGGACGCGTTGAAGGCTTTTACCGGGCAAGGAGGGTTGTCCAATTGGTCGGCTAATCTGACCGGATCATGGGTTGGAAGCGGACTTGGTTTGCCGTGGTATGTCATCCTTGCCGCACTGATCTTGTCGCCTTTCCTGTGGCTGAAGTTCGCGGGCTTTCTCACCGTCAGAATGGCCGACAAGCCGAGCATCAGAAGAGAGGCGGAGGAATGGGCGGACGGCGTTTTCAAGCTGGACGGAGACGACAAAAGCATTCCGGAAGATATTCGGAAGCCCTACGCTTTTTGGTCGGACTGGACGGCGGACTTCGTGCCGATGAGTCGCGCGGTTGTCCTTTCCGACGTTTCCGGCTCTTGGCTTCTCACCGCCCGGAATGAATTGATTTTCGCGTCCATCCTGTTCTCTGTCGTCGTCGCGGGCTTTCTGATCGGCGGTCCGATTGGCGCGGGATTGAACGCCTTCGCGCTTGGAGCCTTCGCGTTCTACATGCTGGGGTCGGCGCGTCCTGTCAGCGTCAGAGCGGCGGAAATGTCTTCGGAGCGGATGCACACCGGAGATGCGCCAGCTTACGATTATTCGGGCGGTGAAATCTGGTCTAGGACGATCCGGAAGGCTCATAAAGCGCAGAGGGACAACGCGAGGCGTGACACGTCGGAGCTTATCGAGATCGGAACCGGAACGGGAATGCTGGCGCGTCGAGGCGACGTTTTCGGCGGGCATCCGGAACAGCCGTTCGCGGTTTCCGTCAGCGATCTTGCTACGCATCTTATCGTTTACGGTATGTCCGGATCGGGCAAGACTTCTTCCGTCATTCTCCCGCTCGTGTCGCAATGGATCGAAAAGGACTGTGGCGGAATGCTCATCCTTGACGGCAAAGCCGCTTTGCCGGGGGAAATCGCGGCGCGTTTCGGCGGCTCCGGCAAGGTGCTTCATATCGCGCCGGGAACGTCCGTCACATGGGCGTTGCTGAAAGGCTTGCAGCCAATCGAAGTCGTAACCGCAATCCTTGAGATTGCGGCGGCTGGTCAGAAAGAAGACTTTTGGAAGCAGAGCGGAGAGGTGGCTTTCCGTCACGCCGCCTATCTCGCTTGGGCGGGTGGAGAGTGGACGATCGACGGCATCCGGCGAGTCCTTGCGGACAAGCGTTATCAGGATGAATGCCTGTCGGCGGTGCCGGAGGATATCGTCAGGAGCAATGCCAGCGTTCAGCTCGCCATGATGTATTTCATGAAAGACCTTCCGGCGGAGGTCGAGCGGTCGCCGAAGCTGGCGGGCGATATCGAAAAGACGGTAAGCGGGTGGTTGAATATCATCCTCGCGCATCCGGATCTGATCGCGTGGGGCAGGGCGGAAGAGGGAGTCGACCCCGCCGAATGTCTGTCGGGGAAGATTGTCGCGATTGACGTTCCTGCATCGCGCTACGGCACGGCGGGCAAGATCCTTTCCGCGCTTGCCAAGCTTCGCGTGTATCGCGCCGCTTATGATCGTGGCGACAATAATTGGCAGCAACGCACGGCGGTAATCATTGACGAGGCTCAAGAAATCTTGACGGAACAGGATGACCAGATTGCGCCTGTTGCAAGAAGTCTTGGACTGTGCCTAGTATACAGCACGCAGACTATTGAGGGGATCGTTTCCAAGTTGGGCGACGACGGAGCGCAAAAACTTCTGAATGCCGCACGAAGCTTTGTGATGTTCCAGTCTTCGCCCGGAACTTATGAATGGGCGGTCAAGAAGATCGGACTTGGCTACGCGCCGAGGCCGCAGGGCTTCACGGCTCTGGGTAGTTATGGAAGCCGCGAGGAATCAGGGAGGCTTTCGGACTCCATCACGACGGAAGCGGTAGCGCGGAACGCCGCCGCCGTCTCCGACCAGCAGGCCGCGAAGGTCGGGGAAGCGGTGTCGAGGACGGCCAGCTTCGGGGCGAGCTATTCCGCTCAACCCGCGCCGCTCGTGATGCCGGGGGAACTAGATACGCTGCTTGCCGTCCCGTTCTCCGCGCTGTCGCAATGCCTCCGGGCGGGGGTCGAGAAGCGGGACATCATCAACACGCTGCCGATGCATTTGCGCGGCTAATGGGAAGGGGTAGGAGCTATGTTCAAGCAGGTTTACAGGAACATGGAGCAGGAGCGGCAGGAAGCTATCAGGGAGGCGATGGAGGCGGAAAAGCCGCCTTCCGAGCGGTCGGATGATCGGTCGCTTTCCGAGAGGCTGGAAGCCGATTACGAGGCGCGCAAGGCGGCGGAGCGGGAGGCGCAAAGGCCGCAGGAGCCGGAGCGGGGTCAGTCGCTTTCCGACAAGCTGGAGGCCAGCTATCAGGCGCGGCAGTCGGCGGAGCCGGAGGCGCAAAGGCCGCAGGAGCCGGAGCGGAATGCTCCGCGTCTTAGTCCGGCTCTTGAGCAAGTGCGGGAAAGGCTCGTGGCTTTAGGGTACGGAAAAATTCTGGAGGATGCGCGGGGGGAGGCGGTGGAGCGGCATAAAGAATACGAGCGCAAGGGCGTCTATGTCGAGATGCCGTCCAACGACGAAATTTTGCGCCATTTGTCTGCCGAGACGGAGCGCGAGCAGTCGGACGCAATCGCCTTTTTTGAGCATGAGGAACGGATTTCCGACGCTCAGCGCGCGCTTGCGGAGCAGGCGCGGCCGGACGAAACGCCGGAGCAGTTCTTCGACCGGGAAGGCCGTCAGCAGGATGCGCGGCGGACTCTTGAGCAGGAGCGCGGCGGCGGCGGAATGGCGGATGAGCTACTGAAGATGCAGGCGGAGCGGGAGCAGGAGCAGGAGCCGGAGCGGGAGCCGGAGCCGGAGCGGACTTTGGCCGAAGGGCTGGAAGCGGACTATCAAGCGAGGAAGTCGGCGGAGCCGGAAATGGAGCGGTAAGCCGGGATCTAGACGAAGCCGGAAACGAAGCGGGAGAGAAATCTCCCGCTTTTTTCATTTATCCTCTTGATTTTTCTTGCTGAATAGCGATATAGAATATTCATGAACTTTCATGATTTTTCATGAGGATGCACGAAGATGGATAACAAAGGGAACATGGAGCTTTCGGATCTTTGCGAGTCCGCGAAGTCGGCGGGGCTGGACCTTCTGAATCTTGGATACACCGAAACGGAACTTAAGTATTCTATGAAAGAAGTTCGTCCGGGATGGGTGTCTCCGGTACTTGCTCCATTGTGGGACGCTTTGGCTAGAGCGTCTTTCATCATCGCCGAAGTTTCGGTAATTACCGGAGGGCCGGATTTTTACTACGAAATTTCCGACGCTATGGAAGAAACCGGAAAAAGCGGAGTCGTTTTCGACATATCGGAAATACTGACTCTTAGAATGCAGCGGCTCGAAAAGTTCTTTGGGGTGGAAGACGACAATATAGGTGGGAGGAAAAAGGTATGATTACGGAAAAATACGTAAACGAGCAAATGACTATTGAAGGAATTCGTGACGCTGTTGCTGAATGGTGCGGCGGTTCCCGATCTTTCCATAAGAAGAACAAGGGTAATCCTTACTACCTGTCATCGTATCACAAATCTCTAAACCTGCTGGAAACCCGTGACGTGGATAGCGTCGGGGCGGAGCGGGCGGCGGAGATCGAAGCGGATGCGGTCGGAGCGGGGATCGAGGCGTATCGGTCGGGCGTGGCGCGTGATGCTATCGCAGTCCCGTACGATCCGAACACGCCGGAGTGGCGGCTCTATCATTACAGTGCTGTCTTCACGTGGCTACGCGAAGACGCGGAAGCGTGGAGCGTCGAGCTATGATGAGGCGGAGCCGCAGTGATCTGGCCGATACCCTGCTTGCGCTTCGGTCGGAGATCCAGTCGGGAAAGGCTGACGCTTTTCCGTCCTTGTCATTGTCAGAAAGCGAGGCGGCGGCACGGCAGAAATTCGGTGACTGGATGCGGTTGAGCGCGTGGACGGGGCATGTGTCGCCGTCAACGCGGGATGCATACCGGGACGTTGCGGCGGCGCATTTGCTGTCGGATGCGGGGGAGGTAAACCGCCGATGGTCGGACGGACTCACGAACATCAGGACGTACCAGTTTCGCAAGGCGGCGGTTCTGTGGACGCTTCGCATGGGGCTGCTTGCATGGTCGGATGCGTCGGCGTTCGCGCGGGCGGTGCCGGAGGGAGCGGAGGGGATTCCGGTTCCGTCCGGACTGCGGCAGGTCTACAAGCATTGGCAAGCTCTGGAAGACGCTCAAGCGTTAAAGTGGGCGGCGGTAAGGCCGAAGGAGACGACGAAAAGGCCGAGCAAGAAAGGGCTTGATAGGATACCGGAAAATGCGTTCGAGAAGATTTTCTTGCGCTGCTCTCCGAGGTGGAGGCCGTATGCCTGTATCCTCGAATTTTCCGGTTGCAGACCTTCCGAAATTGAGAACGGAATTTGGATTCAGACTGTTGCGGGCGGCGGGCTGAAATTCATCATCCGGGGGTCGAAGACTGATCCGGTTCCGAAGGAAGGGCGGGCGGAGACGATGCCGAGGCCGAAGGGACAGGGAGTCCGAAGCATCGTCGTCTTTCCTGATCGGAAGTGTTTCCGGGCGCAGTTCTTTCGAGGAATGGTCGAAAGGAATGCGGAGCAAGTCGGGAACGCCAAAGTCTGGAAGGTGGATAAGCAAAAGGCGCGGGACATAACAAGATATTTCCATGATTTACCAAAGCAAATCTGGAAAAATCGTGATGCCGCGCACCGTCCTAGCGCGTATTCTTATCGCCATTCCTTTGCAAGAATGCTAAAATCCTCCGTAAGTCGTGAAGAAGTCGCCGTTGCTCTTGGTCACGCAAGTACAAAGACGCAAGGCGTGTACGGTGCTCACGGAAGCCGAAAGAAATCGGCGGTAAGTTTTTCCAAAATTACGGGGCAGCGCAAAGAAAATCTTAGAAGATATGAGGTGAAGAAACCTGATCTTACTAAAGATAGAACGCAGAAGCGGGAAAACGTCAGGGCTGATCGGGACAGAAACCTTGATCTTCCTTCAATTCCACGGAGATAGACATGAAGAAGATTTCGGAAGTCATCGAAAAGCCAAGCGTTTTTTCCAAGCTCTACAAGCGGTCGGCGGCGGAGCGTGAGGAAGCGGAGCGAGCGGAGCGGGAGCGGGAGCGGCGACACGCGCAAGTGATGGAATTTTGGCAGTCGCAGAAGCTGGGCGACGTGTCGAGGGGCAAGCGCGGGGAAGTCGTCGTAGAGTCTGGATGGGACACGATACGCGACGCGGGGAGCCGTATCGAAGTAGACACGGGGGAGCGCGGGCGGGATATGTCGCCGGAAACCGTGCGCGCATTGGTCGGCGCGGCGGTCGAGCGAGGATGGCCGAAGATCTATTTTGAAGGCGGCAGCAAGGCGGAAAAAACCGCTCTGTATGTCGAAGCGAAGCGGCAAGGGGTCGAGGTCAAGGGACTGGGCTTCTTCGAGCGCAGGGCGGCGGAAAAGGCTTTTAAGGAAGTCGAGAAGTCGAGCCGGGAAACTCCGGCTCCGGCTCCGACTCCGGCTCCGGCTCCGGCAAGCCAAGCGGCGGCGGCGGGAGCCGGAGCCGGAGCGGTCGGGCGGGCGGCGCGGGAAATGGGGCTTGAGCAATCCGAACGGCTGGATGTCAGAGTTCCGACATACCAAGAAGTGACGGTTAAAGGACGCATGACTTCAAGGGGCACCGTGACCGATTATTCGGCGGCTAAGATCGGGCTGAAAATGGGGCTTTCGCCGGATGAGGTCAGGCCGCTTGTAGATCGGACGGAGTTCAAGGAGGGGAAGTCGGCGGCGGGCAAGCCTATTCGGGTGACGGATGCAAAGGCGTTCTATGCGGACGCGCTAGAAGCGGTCGGAAAGCGAGATCCGGAAGGAGCGGCGGCGGCGGTCGAGCGGGCTGCGCAGGAGGGGCGGAAGTCGGAGCGGGGCGCAGATACCCGGCAGGAGCCGGAGGCCGCTCCCGCGCCATCTGGCGAGCCTACAGGCGGCAGGAGCCGGAGGCGGGAGCTTTCTGGCAATCTGGCGAAGCTGCAAAGTCAGGCCGAAACGTCGGCGGCGACGGCGACGGCGGCGGCGGCGGCTAGGCCGAGCCGGGAGCCGGAGTCGAAGGCTCCCGCAATGCGCATGTGATAAGCGAACGGCGGAGGCGGCGGGGGTTCCCTGTCGCCTCTTTTTTTTGCTTGAAAATTCATGAATATTCTTTACTTTTCATGAATGAAAGCTATCTTATATAAACTTCATGAAGAATCATGAATTTAGGGGGTTAAAAATGAAAGTCGTTGTCGTTGCTAGTCAGAAGGGCGGAGCCGGAAAGACGACGCTTTCCGCGCATGTCGCATGTGCCGCGCCGGGGTCGATCCTGTTGGACGCAGACCCGCAGGGGAGCTTGAAAGAGTGGTGGGAAGCGAGGGAGGCGGAGGAACCTCCGATGCTTTCCGGGACTGTGGAAACTCTTCCGGAAGCTATCGAAGCGGCGCGAGGGGCGGGCTATCGAGTTATGGTGATAGACACGCCTCCGGGCGTGGGCGATGCGCTGGCGCAGATCATCGCGGCGGCCGATTTCGTTCTTATCCCTGTCAGGCCATCACCGCACGATTTCCGGGCGGTGGATGCGACGGCGGGACTATGCCGGAGTGCCGGAAAGCCGTTCGCTTTCGTCGTGAATGCGGCGAAGGCTAGGACGCAGCTAAAGGCGGCGGCGCGGGGCGCGTTGGAGCCTAGCGGCGCGGTCGCTCCTGTAGAAGTCATTGATCGGGTCGTCTTCGCGGAATCAATGATCGAAGGAAAGACGGCGGGAGAAGTCGAGCCGGACGGCGCGGCGGCGGGGGAAATTAAGTCATTGTGGGAATGGCTTTCTAGTGAGATGGGGAGGGCGTGAGGATGGCAAGTAAGAAGCCTATGCTATCGGCGGCACTACTGAAAAAGGGCGGCGGAGCGTCGCTAGAGGGCGTCCCGCAGAGGCAAGCGGAGGCGCAGGGGGAGCCAGAGCCGGAGGCGGTGGAACCGGAAGCGGCGGAAGTCAAGGCGGAGCCGGAGCGCAAGCCGGAGCCGGAGCGCAGGGCGCGCGGAAAGAGGGAGCCTAAGCCGGAGCTTATGCCCCTAAGCTTTCGGGTAACGCCAGAATTCGACAAGGAGTTTCGAGATTATGCAAAAAGAACTGATAGAAGCTTGGTGATACTACTACAAAGATCGCTGGAAGCTTTGAAGGAAAAGGAAGGAAGGTAAAATAGAAAGGAGGCCGAAGCCTCCTTTTTTGTTGCCTACGCTTTCATATATAGCGAGCATTCTTTATGAATTAGGTTGACGGCTCGTGCCATTTCGTCCGCGATACGCTCCGGAGCCTCCCTTTCCGCCGCCGACATAGCGACGGCAGAAAAGGCATTCAAGGCGACGGCGGAGGCGGCGGCTACGCGCCGATAGTGAGCCTTGTCAACGGATCGAAGCGCGCAGGTAGAGGATTCCTCAGCCTCCCGGAGCGAAGCAAAGGCGGATGAAATCGCGTCCGATGCGGAGCCGGAAAGATCATACTGATAGTCGACGCAAAAGCGAGCGACGTAAGAAACGGCGTGGTTTAGCTCGGAGAAGTCAGCGCGGGCGGAGGTGGAGGCGATGGCGAACATTTTTATCTAGGCTCCCGATCAAGGTGTCTGCGATATTAATATAATAAGGGTAACAGTATCTGAAGTAAACAGAATAAGGGTTAAAAATAAAAAAACATAAGGGCATACAGATGGCGTCAGGAACGTACACCATAAAAATAAGGGTTAACACACTGAGAATTTTGGAAACAATGGGTTTTCTGTACCACAAGTACAGTTTAAGTATTCTCCAAGTGAACAGTAAGTAAATATATAGTAATGATTTTCATACCAAGTAAATATAAAGTACACATAAAGTAATAATATAAGGGCGTACATTAAATAACATAAGGGCGTACA
>ERZ501031.154-NODE-154-length-20152-cov-8.007215_pt1 | contig 20152 bp, 17 predicted proteins | sample MGYA00248843_ERZ501031 | MGnify/ENA primary metagenome ERZ501031 (study PRJEB25958, sample SAMN03398557) | human skin metagenome | study: EMG produced TPA metagenomics assembly of the Human Skin Microbiome Metagenome (human skin metagenome) data set. | reverse complement strand
TCTGTCTGGGAGTTTACTCACTTAGTCGCGTGTCCACTATTCGCGGGTAGGATCACCTCAATCTCTTCCGGCTTCTCCGACTCTGTTGTCCGTCGACGTTATCAACGACCCGTTGCCCGCAGCAGAGAATGACACTCTGTGTACGTTCTCCTCCGCTCACGCCAGCGCCACTTCCTGTCATGTTGAGTTCCGCCACGGCAAAATGACGCTGGAGAACCCGTCGTCAGAGTTGCTGACTGTGCTGATCCGCGAATTGACCGGGAGGACACAATGATATCCCTCCCGTCAGGCACCCGCATCTGGCTGGTCACCGGGGCCACGGATATGCGTAAATCCTTCAACGGGCTGGGCGAACAGATACACCACGTTCTGGATGAGGATCCCTTCTCCGGCCATCTGTTTATCTTCCGGGGACGCCGTGGCGATACCGTGAAAATACTTTGGGCTGATGCTGATGGTCTGTGCCTGTTTATCAAACGCCTGGAAGAGGGACAGTTCGTCTGGCCTGCTGTACGCGACGGCAAAATCGCGATCACCCGCTCACAACTTGCCATGCTCCTTGATAAGCTGGACTGGCGCCAGCCAAAAATATCCCGCCTTAACTCACTGACAATGTTGTAAAAAAATCATAACCGCATTATAAAAGCGGTTATGAATCACGACTATCTCGCCCGTATCGCTGCGCTGGAAGACACGCTTCGCCAGAAAGACAGTCAGCTCAGTCTCGTTGCAGAGACTGAGTCGTTCCTGCGTTCTGCACTGGCCCGCGCAGAAGAGAAAATAGAGAACGAAGAGCGCGAGATAGAGCATCTGCGGGCACAGATAGAAAAACTGCGTCGAATGTTGTTCGGTACCCGCTCCGAAAAACTTCGCCGACAGGTTGAAGAAGCCGAAGCCCTGCTGAAACAGCAGGAGCAGCAAAGCGATCGCTACAACGGACGGGAAGACGATCCGCAGGTACCTCGCCAGTTACGTCAGTCCCGCCATCGTCGCCCGTTACCGGCACACCTTCCCCGCGAGATACATCGGCTGGATCCTGCGGAAACCAGCTGTCCGGAATGCGGCAGCGGTATGGCGTACCTCAGCGAAGTCAGCGTGGAGCAGCTGGAACTGGTCTCCAGCGCCCTGAAAGTGATCCGCACGGTCAGGGTGAAAAAGGCCTGCACCCGATGTGACTGTATCGTTGAAGCACCTGCGCCATCACGTCCCATCGATCGGGGTATCGCCGGGCCGGGGCTGCTGGCCCGCGTGTTAACGGCCAAATACTGCGAACACCTGCCGCTGTATCGCCAGTGCGAAATCGTTGCCCGTCAGGGCGTGGATCTGAGCTGGGCTCTGCTCTCCAACTGGGTGGATGCATGTTGCCGGTTAATGGCCCCGCTGGATGAGGCCCTTTACCACTACGTGATGGACTGCCACAAACTGCATACGGATGACACTCCGGTTCCGGTGCTTGCACCGGGCAGAAAGAAGACGAAAACCGGGCGTATCTGGACGTATGTACGTGACGACAGAAGCGCAGGTTCATCAGATCCGCCAGCGGCATGGTTCGCCTTCTCGCCAGACCGGCAGGGAAAACATCCTCAGCAACACCTTCGCCACTATCATGGTGTGCTGCAGGCGGATGCCTTCGCAGGCTACGATCGGTTGTTCAGTCCGGAACGTGAAGGAGGGCCGCTGACAGAAGCCGTATGTTGGGCCCATGCCCGCCGAAAAATCCATGATGTCTATATAAGCACTCACACAGCGACAGCAGAAGAAGCCCTGAAACGTATCGGTGAGCTGTACGCGATAGAAGAAGAAATACGCGGCCTCACGACAGAAGAGCGTCTGGCAGCCAGACAATCGCAAAGCAAACCACTGCTGGCATCGCTGCATGAATGGCTGGTAGAAAAAAATGAGACGCTGTCGAAAAAGTCCCGTCTGGGCGAAGCGTTCGCTTATGTCCTGAACCAGTGGGATGCGCTGTGCTACTACTGTGAAGATGGCCTGGCAGAGCCTGATAACAACGCTGCCGAACGAGCCCTTCGTGCCGTCTGTCTTGGGAAAAAGAATTTTATCTTCTTCGGCAGCGACCACGGTGGTGAGCGCGGAGCCCTGCTGTACGGACTGATCGGGACGTGCAGGCTGAATGGTATCGATCTGGAAGCCTACCTTCGCCATATCCTGAGCGTACTGCCGGAGTGGCCCAGCAACAAAGTGGCCGAACTGCTGCCATGGAACGTGGTTCTTACCGATAAATAACCGTCAATACGGCGCTCACTTAACGCTCACGAGCTTTGAACCGGGAATGACGGTCTCCCTTGTTGCCCGGCAACATGGTGTGGCAGGCAGCCAGCTATTTCTCTGGCGTAAGCAATACCAGGAGGGAAGTCTTACTGCTGTGGCTGCCGGAGAACAGGTCGTTCCTGCCTCTGAACTTGTTGCCGCCATGAAGCAGATTAAAGAACTCCAGCGCCTGCTCGGCAAAAAAACGATGGAAAATGAACTCCTTAAAGAAGCCGTTGAATATGGGCGAGCAAAAAAGTGGATGGCGCACGCGCCCTTATTGCCCGGGGATGGGGAGTAAGCTTCGTCAGCCGTTGTCTCCGGGTGTCGCGTGCGCAGTTGCACGTCATTCTCAGACGAACCGATGACTGGAAGGACGGCCGCCGCAGCCGTCACACGGATGATACGGATGTGCTTCGCCGTATACACCATGTTATCGAAGAGCTGCCCACATATGGTTATCGTCGGGTATGGGCGCTGCTTCGCAGACAGACAGAACCTGATGGTATGCCTGCGATCAATGCCAAACGTGTTTACCAGATCATGCGCCAGAATGCGCTGTTGCTTGAGCGAAAACCCGCTGTACCGCCATCGAAACGGGCACATACCGGCAGAGTGGCTGTGAAAGAAAGTAATCAGCGATGGTGCTCTGACGGGTTTGAGTTCCGCTGTGATAACGGAGAAAAACTGCGGGTCACGTTCGCGCTGGACTGCTGTGACCGTGAGGCACTGCACTGGGCGGTCACAACGGGTGGCTTCGACAGTGAAACAGTACAGGACGTCATGCTGGGAGCAGTGGAACGCCGCTTTGGCAGCGAGCTTCCGGCGTCTCCAGTGGAGTGGCTGACGGATAATGGTTCATGCTACCGGGCGAATGAAACACGTCAGTTCGCCAGGATGTTGGGACTTGAACCGAAGAACACGGCAGTGCGGAGCCCGGAGAGTAACGGAATAGCAGAGAGCTTCGTGAAAACGATAAAGCGTGACTACATAAGTATCATGCCCAAACCAGACGGGTTAACGGCAGCAAAGAACCTTGCAGAGGCGTGCGAGCATTATAACGAAAGGCATCCGAATAGTCCGCTGGGTTATCGCTCGCCACGGGAATATCTGCGGCAGCGGGCCAGTAATGGGTTAAGTGATAACAGGTGTCTGGAAATATAGGGGCAAATCCACTGGAAATGTTCTTATAAAAGAATATAATCACAGCGGCGTAAGCAGCTCAATAAATCCATGAAATCTATCAAACGGAGGCACCGTATCCGACAATGGCGATCAATAGTAGTTTTGGCGGGCGCGGAAGATTTAACCCAATGTAGGGTAAGACGCATAATTTGCGCCTAAACCTTTTAGGGCTTCAAGATCCCGGCCCTAAGTTTATACATGTCCACACAAGGTTAAATAAAAATTAAATGCATAAAAACTCACCATACACGGCCTCTCATTCACTAAATGTTCAAAGTGAGCTCAAATGTAAAGCTATGTTATGAAATAAGTAACAGTTGGATGTATCTGTTTGAAATCCATGAACTATTTTACTTTATAGATTTTTTTATGAAACAACCAGTTAGCTATAGGAATCATCCAGTAGGCATAAAATGCGTAAGAAATTATGCTCTTATAATGCAAAACATATGCTGTCAGGAATATATTTCATAATAGCCTGGTTTTTAGCCGAATCACGGGAGTTTGGAAACCTGTGGTCAGTGAGGTGTATGCTGGTATTTAACAACCAGACATTGGGTAGTTGCAGCGGTCAGTAGCCTGGCCGTCAATACTCCTGACAAAACAAGAGTTTCGCCCTTTGGCAGCCAGAGCCAAGGGCGGTAGCGTGCCTACATTACATGTAGTAAGCCGTGATTGACCATCTCGCGGGTTGTTGAGGAATGGTATGAGGATAGTGTATTTTGTCAATGCAGCGTGGTACTTCGAACTGCATTGGTTGGACCGGTCAGAAGCGGCAATTAGCAAAGGGTATGAAGTTCATCTTGTAAGTAATTTTGCTGATGACGCCATCAAAAATAACCTGGAAAAAAAAGGTATAAAATGTTGGGATATTGAGCTTAACAGATTTTCTAAAAATGTGTTTAAAAACATTTCAATATTCACTGCATTTAGAAAGATCTGTAAGCAAATTAAACCCGATCTTATTCATCTAATTACTATAAAACCAATCCTTTTTGGTGGATTGTATGCCCGGGTTGCAGGCATCCCTTTTGTCGTAAGCTTTGTGGGATTAGGGAGATTGTTTGGCAATAAACGAGGTTGGTTGAATAAATTCATTTTCAACTCAGTACTGTCAATTTATAGTCTTTTGCTATCAGCAAAAAGCCCAGCGCAAGTAATATTTGAGCATAATGCTGACTTTGCTGAGCTGAGTAAATATATTAAATTTGATGAAAATAACATCCATATCATTGAAGGAGCCGGGGTAGACAGGTTTCGCTTTAGTTATCAGCCAGAACCAACTCAGAATAATTTCTCGGTATTATTTGCCAGCCGTTTGCTATGGTCAAAGGGGCTCGGTGAAGTAGTCGAGGCCATCGGTAAGGTTAAACAAAATGAAAATAACACAACCTTATACGTTGCGGGAATTCTCGATGACAAAGATCCGGATAGAATTGAATTAGATCAAATTTTGCAATGGGAAAAAGAAGGAAAAATCATTTGGTTAGGTCGAAGAGATGACATCCAAAATTTAATCAGAAATAGCCATGTCGTGATTTTGCCAACTAAATATTCAGAAGGCGTGCCAAGAATAATCATTGAAGCGTGTGCTATGGGCCGAAGTTGCATTGTCGGAAATGTACCCGGCTGTAAAGCCATAATTAAAGATAATTTCAATGGATGTGTACTAAAAACACATAGCGCTAGTGAGATCGCGGAGAAAATTGAATATCTTAGAGATAACATGGAAATAAGAAAAAAATTCGGCCTACGCTCAGCCGAAATTGTAAAAGAAAGATTCAGCAAAGAAATTGTTATAGATAAAACGTTATGTGTTTACAATAAAATACTAAGTACAACAAAGCGGTAAAAAATAATGATTGGAACTTTAGTAAATATTTCGAAGATAATTATCCAGAAGCGCGAGTTAATCTGGCAAATGTCTAAAAGAGACGTTATGGGACGCTATAAAGGATCCTTTCTTGGTCTGGCATGGTCACTTTTCAACCCCATATTGATGTTAACAGTCTACACATTTGTATTCTCGGTTATATTCAAATCTCGTTGGGGAAGCAGTCCAGATGCCGGGCATGCAGATTTTGCAATCATTTTGTTTACCGGACTGATTATTTTTAACTTATTTGCAGAATGTATTAACAGGTCAACCAGCCTTATCACCTCAAATGTAAACTTCGTCAAAAAAGTTGTTTTCCCTATTGAGATATTACCTATAGTAAATCTGCTGGCTGCTTTATTTCATGCCAGCATTAGCCTCATAGTCTTATTTATCGCAATACTGGTGTTTAAGCATCAGCTTCATTTTACTGTCCTGTTACTGCCAGTCATTACTATTCCACTTATGCTCTCTATACTTGGATTAAGCTGGATCCTGGCCTCACTGGGCGTTTTTGTTCGTGATATGCCACAAACTATTAGTATCATCGTAACAATATTAATGTTTTTATCTCCCGTATTTTATCCGTTATCAGCATTACCGGTGGTTTTCCAAAAAATTGTAATGTTGAATCCTCTGGCATTTATGATTGAAGAAGCAAGAAAAGTTGTTTACTGGGGAAATGAGCCTAACTGGACCATGCTCGCAATTAATATGCTTATTGGTTTAGTTATCTTTGCTGCAGGTTTTTTATTTTTCCAAAAAACAAAAAAAGGATTTGCCGATGTCATCTGATAACATTGCAATTAGCGTAAGTAACATTAGCAAATGCTATAACATTTACCAAAACCCCAGAGATAGGTTAAAACAGTTTTTCTTACCTAAAGTCCAGAGTATGGTTGGGAAACCTGTACAACGCTACTATAACGAATTTTGGGCGTTAAATAACATCAACTTTACCATCAATAAAGGTGAGTCAGCGGGAATTATTGGACGCAATGGTTCTGGCAAAAGTACATTACTACAGCTAATCACCGGCACGCTAACTCCAACAACGGGCACGATACAAACCAAGGGAAGAATAGCTGCCCTCTTGGAATTAGGCTCCGGTTTCAACCCAGAGTTTACCGGTAGGGAAAACATCTATCTTAACGGCGCCGTTCTGGGATTATCGCGGGCAGAAATAGATGCAAAATTTGATGCTATTGCCGGTTTTGCTGATATAGGAACCCATCTCGACCAGCCGGTAAAAACATACTCCAGCGGAATGATGGTGCGCCTTGCATTTGCCGTTCAGGTACAATTAGAGCCAGATATTCTCATCGTAGATGAAGCACTTGCTGTAGGCGACGCACTTTTTCAAAAGCGCTGTTTCCAACAAATTGAGAAATTAACCAGCAATGGCGTAACTTTACTGTTTGTTTCACACGATCAAGAGTCCGTGCGTACCTTAACAAACAGAGCTATTCTTCTCGATCGTGGGACGCAATTAAGTACTGGCTTATCATCAGAAGTTTTACTTGAATATCGTCGTTTACTACACCGGGAAGAAAGTAAGTATTTTTCTCAGTTAGCAGAGGAAGTTGCTGCCCACGCGGACGCCACTCGCGATATTAATCAAACCCCCACCGCGCCGGCTAAGATAGAAATTAGTGCTAATGCTGAAACCCCTGCTGTAGAGGAAACCTCGCCCTCTCGTACAGATAAACTATCGTTCGGTGAAGGTGAAGCAGAGGTTGAAAATGTTGAATTGTTTACGGCTTCTGGTGAACGCAGCAATGCCTTTAACCCTGGTGATAAAATCAGAGTTCGTGTTAATTGCAAAGTAAATAAAGATATAAACCACATTAACGTTGGCATTCGTATTCGCAATAAAGAAGGCGTCAAAATTTATTCATGGGGAACGTTAAACCAGGACATGTATGTTCGTTTCCATCAACTTAAAGATCCCCAATTTTGGGAACGTGAGTTTAAAGCAGGCGAGCGTTTTTATGTTGATATGGAATTTGAATGTACTTTAGGAACAAACCTATATGAAATACAGGCGGCGATATCCTATGAGGGGACACCTAATTATTTCTCGCAGCGCATTTTACACTGGCGTGATGAAGCCGCGTTTTTTCACGTTAATGTCCTGCGTGATGAATATTTCTTTGGTGGCATTCTGGATCTCAAGATGACTGCAGAGTGGTAAGTTGATGAATGATATTTCAATAACTGATTATCTCGGGCCTGGGGTGTATTTATTACAAAATTACCCAAAAGAAACAGAGGGTCTGATTGCAGAGAAGGGTTATAAGGTGCACAACTGCGCTGATCTGGCGCAGTGTAAAGATATTCTTAACCGCAATAAAGTTAATTTCCTTTTAACCAATGATAAAGATAATAATTTTAATGAATATGTCAAGATTGTCAGAACCGCTGCAAGACAGCTTGTAAATAAAATCGTTATTAATATCTTTGTAGAAAAGGGAAACGGTCAGAGTTTCCAGGATTTTATTAATATAACTGACAATCTTGGTTATTCGATAGACACTGTATTTTATTTGCTCAATCCTGGCTATGATGAACAATTTCGGGATGATCAAAGCCTAAAGATAGTTTTGAGTTATAGACGTCAGTCAGTAGTTTCGACAGACAAAAATATCTTAGAAACGACTATTTTTGAAAAAAAACTTGTAAATACTTTTCCCTACATACGTCCTGGGGATCGAGTACTTGTAATCATTAAGAATAAAAATTCGATAACAAACATTAAAAATATTATTGCAGAACAAACCAAGGCATCTGAAGTTGAAATTTACTCATTGGATGAAATTAAAAGTGTTCAGCTAAATGGCAATGGCTACCATTTTCTCATTACTGATAAATATGCCGATGATGGACTAAATAATGCACTCAAAGTCATTATATCTTACCTGGTGCCCGCTGGCAGGTACGTTAGTTTTCATACAGATAAAACTGTAGTTGAGACATTAAGTAATTACAATTTACAACCTGAAGTTTATTTATTTTATGAACATGGCCATTTAAAGACTCAAATACATCAGGGAGAGGAAATTACACTCTCTCCTGAATTATGTGTTTTTATGAAAAGCCCTTTAGCTAGGTCAGAGCTTCCGTATCAGGAAACGATTTATGGCTACTCGCATCCACCAAAAAACCTATTAGCTTTTGCCAGAGATTATACTAACCCGTGGCTTATTCGCGGGATCGTAGAATTCCCATTCAGGAATAGGTCAACTTATCATCTACAGCAGTATAGCCATCAGATTTTGGAGCACAGTGCTCCTGACAGCCCCGATTATGCCGCTGCATTGGCAGTATTAGGTTATCAAATGCTAAGCGGCAGTGATGATACAGCTGACATTTACGCAAAAATGCTAGATTACTGCTCAAATGTGTCGCAGATGGATAATCCTACGCCACATCAATATCGTTGGCTCATATCTTTATCGACACTTTTAGGTCTTATTTGTAACAAAAATAATGATAAAGCTAATGCGTTAATCCATTTATCTCGTGCAGCAAACTCCAGCATTGATAAATTTAGCCCCTCTATCGGCACGAAGATTTTACAAAGCTTTTATCTTCAGTCCGTTATATTAATTTCTTTAAATAGAATCTCCTGTGCCGAGATAATCGTCGATAGAGGGATTAAAAGAGGTATACAGCTACTTTATCAACATCCTGACGAACTGGTGGGTAAAATATCTCAACCATTTAATTTTGTGCTTTATATTTACCATGATATTCTTGATTGGCTTATAAAGATGGTCAACATTAAAAACGCCATACCAGGCAGAAAATTCAACATTGCAAATTTTGACAACGGTAACACCTGGTCGGCTTTGCTTCATGAACGCATGAATGCAATAAATAATATGTCGCAAATGATAGATGAGCGTGACAGAACAATTCATGATCAAAAATGCTTAATTGATGAACGCGATAGAACTATTCACGACCAGAAGCGCCTTATTGATGAGCGAGACAGCACTGTTCTTACGCAAAAAAATTTAATTGATGAGCGTGACCTGGTCTCTGCTCAGCAAAATCAATTAATTGAGCAGAATAATAAAACTATTCAGCAGCAAATCCAAAATGTAACTGACTTAAATAGTCAAGTTTCCTCTAAGGAACAGAAAGTTGATGAATTACAGAATCAAAACATAAAATTAATTTCATTAATCGATGAAAAAGATCTCCATATTGCCCAGCTCTCTGCAGATCTAGAACGTGCAAATACCATACTGCGTAAGATTAATAGCACGCCTGTAATAAGGCATCTACTACGCATGCTAAATATAAAATAATTCTATTGTGAAAGGTTATAATGGCTAATATTGCTTGGTTTATACCTCAACTCATTGAAGGGTCTGGTGGTCACCGCACAATGCTGCAACATGCCGCTTATCTGGAAAAAATGGGTCATACATGTACAATTTATCTTGAAGATAAAAGCGGCAAAACAAGCGGTGCAGAGGTAATTCATAAATTATTTGGTCTAAAATTTAAAGACGTCATTTATGACTGGAATAATGCGCAACCATGTGATGCTGCAGTTGCAACAATATGGTATTCTGCACCATTCGTGGCCGCTCTACCATTTGATTGTAAACGTTTATATTTCGTTCAGGATTTTGAAGCTTACTTCAACCCGGTGGGCGATGCTTACCTGATGGCTGAAAATTCATACTGTTACGGCTTAAAGCCAATTACGATTGGGCGCTGGTTACGATATAAACTGCAAAATGATTTTGCTGTTGAAAGCTATCACTTCGAATTTGGGGCGAATCATAATATCTATAAGCGAGTTCCCACCATTCAAAAAGAAAAAGCGGTTTGCTTTATCTATCAGCCAGATAAACCGCGACGTTGTTCGCGTATTGGTATTGAGGCTTTAGGTATAGTTAAACATTGCATGCCAGATGTTAAAATTTATCTTTATGGTACATCAATTAATGATAATCTCTGGTTCGAACATGAAAATCTAGGTTTATTAGATTTGCCGAAATGTAATGAGCTATATAATAAATGCTCCGTAGGACTCTGTATTAGTTCTTCAAATCCCTCTCGCATCCCCTTTGAAATGATGAATGCAGGCCTTCCCGTTGTTGAAGTCTGGCGAGAAAACAATCTTTATGATTTTAGCGAAGATGCTATGCTGTTGTGTAAACAGACACCTGAAAGCATTGCCACCGGTATTATGAAAATTCTAAACGATGCTGATTTAGCCGCGAGTATGAGCTCGGCTGGTCAAAAGTTTATGAATGGGCGTACCCTGGAAACGGAAACAGAAGGCTTTTACAAAGCGTTCAACTGCGTGATGAACGAGCAGGCATACACAGCAGAAGTGATTTCACGATCGTATAATAAGCCCCCGTTTGAAGCCCCTCTTGCCAGACCTGATATTGCCAACACGTTAACATTCGCGCATCAGAGTCTGTTAAAGAGAATTGCTCTACGTTTACCGTTATTTGTGCGCACACCTTTAAGCGCGCTTTATTTTAAGTTGAAGAATTAATCCAGATGAATAAATTTAAACTCAAAACTGTTGATGTATGGGATACAATTCTGCGTCGTGATTGCCATCCAGACTTCATAAAGCGGTCAACTGCATATTATTTTTTCCTTAAATTTCATTCGCTACACAATGTTGATTCCGTCGACCAGCTATTTACTAAGCGAGTTGAAACAGAGCGCTTAATTGGTAAGAAAAACAAAGATCTTGGTTATGATGATGAGTATCTCATTCAGGATGTAATGCTTCAATGGGTAGAAAACTATATCTCTGCAGAGCAATATGATACGCCAGCGATAGCACATGAGCTATATTCCTGGGAAATTGAGCAAGAGAAGAAGCACATCTATCTGGATCCAGGTATTGAGGACTTTCTTGCGCAATATCCCTCTGATAAGACAATCTTTCTGTCCGATTTTTATACTTCATCCACTGATTTAACAGAGTTACTCGTTAGCGCTGGATTGGATCAGTCTGTCATATCAGATGGCGTTTCTTCAATTGACGAGCGACTGAACAAGAGAAGTGGACGTCTCTTCGATTTTATTCAACAAAAATATCAGTTAGCCGGCGTTGACTGGATACATATTGGCGATAATGAATGGTCCGATGTGCAAATGCCGACATCAAAAGGTATAAAAAGTATTCGGTATCTCCCAGCCCAACAGCATCAGCTGCGTGAGCAAAAAGAGTTTCTCTGGAATAAAAATGAAGATCTCACGGAAACGATCACCAATAATATTCTTAATAAATATGCAGCATCTAAAGATTTATCAGTTGATTTTCAGCTTGGCTTGAAAACAACTCCGTTAATCGCTGGTTTTTGCCTTAAAATTTTGGAACAAGCCGTCATATCAAAAAGTGAAAAAATCCTCTTTTTCACTCGTGAAGGCGAGTTTTTCATTAAAGCAATGAATATTTTGATTAGTCATCTCAAGACTAATATTAAAGAAATAAAGTTACCAGAAATCGATATTATAGAAGTCAGCCGTCTGGCTACCTTCGCGCCGTCTCTACAAGAAATTAGCATAAAAGAGATGATGCGTGTTTGGAATTTATATAGCACACAGTCCATTAGCTCTTTATTCAAGACCCTTAACGTTGCCCCTGAAACATTCCAGAGTTTCATCGACAAATATGGGATTCCTGCAGATGAACAGATCCAATATCCATGGCAGGACAGCCGTATTCAGCAACTTTTTGACGACTCTGGTTTCAAAGAGACGCTCTGGCAGCATGTGATGCAGCAAAGAGCTCTTTTGAAGAACTATTTTGCGACAAAAGGTCTAACTGATGATATCAATGCGCGTATTTGCGTAGTCGATGTCGGCTGGCGTGGCACCATTCACGATAATATTGCTCTTCTTTATCCTGATATTCATTTTACCGGCATATATCTGGGCCTGCAGAAATTTCTCAACGAGCAACCATCAAACACATCAAAAGTTGCTTTTGGCCCAGATTTGAATCACCAACTGGAGTATCCTCATTTTCTTGATTCCGTTGCTCCTATTGAAATGATTACCAACTCCCCTTCAGGTAGCGTAACAGGCTATGGGCTGGAGAATGGTAAGATAGTCGCTATTCGCAGTGTTAACGACGACGAAAACAGCGCGTGGCATAATTTCACAAAAACATTTCAAGAAGGGATCCTGGCCGGTATGGAATCCTTCTCCGCTGCAGTGTTGAGTTATGGCATTACTCACGACGTTGTACGTGGCTACGCCCTAAATATTTGGGATGTGCTAATTAGTGGTAGTAATAAATCTCTAACTGACGCTTTTAATAATTTAAATCATAACGAAACATTCGGCTTAGGTGGATACGTTAAGAAAAACCATGTACCCACGACCTTCGAGATATTAAGCTCTTTATGGAATAAAAACAACCGTGCAGCATTGATTGAATTTATTAAAGCAAATCAATGGAGCGATGGCATACGTAAAAGAGACAATCTGCCCTCGCTAAATAAATACATTTTAGCACTGACGATTGACCTTGCGGTTTTTTATAAAAGAAAATTCTATCGCAAGTATTAATTACTTTTTATTCAGGGCATCGACAGATGCCTTTTTTTTAAAGTTAGCAAAGTCCTGTCAGTGCTGGTTACAGGCATGCAAAATGCTATAGCCAGTTATCAACTTTCCTTGTCTCCCTCTTTAATAATTTTGTTAAATTTAGTGTTTTTTCCTCCAGTAACATATATTTTTTCACTAACTCCGGATTGGGGTAATCCGCTCAGGGATTGAATGCGTGCTTTGGTTTCATTGCTAGATTCCAGTAAACAATGATGGTAAATCAGGTGATCCACGCAGCCAGCCAGTGTAAAATCGACAATTATATATAGCGGGACTAAGTTAACTCGGAGGATAAATATGAAGTTTTTAGTGACTGGAGCCGCAGGCTTTATCGGGTTTCATACCTGCAAGCGCCTTCTCAATGCGGGCCATGAGGTTGTCGGCCTCGACAATATGAACGACTATTATGACGTCAATCTCAAGCAGGCCCGTCTGGATTTACTCCAGTCTCCCCTGTCCCGTTTTCACAAAATTGATCTGGCGGATCGTGACGGTGTCGCCCAACTTTTTGCTAATGAGAAATTTAACCGGGTGATCCATCTTGCTGCCCAGGCCGGCGTGCGCTATTCGCTGGAAAATCCCTTTGCTTATGCCGATTCTAATCTGATCGGTTATCTGAACATACTGGAAGGATGCCGACATAATCAAGTTGAGCATTTACTCTATGCGTCGTCCAGCTCGGTTTATGGTTTAAATCGCAAGATGCCATTTTCTACCGATGATTCAGTTGACCACCCGGTTTCACTCTATGCCGCGACGAAGAAAGCGAATGAGCTGATGGCCCACACCTACTCTCACCTTTATGGGATCCCGACTACCGGGCTGAGATTCTTTACCGTCTATGGACCCTGGGGACGGCCGGATATGGCGCTCTTTAAGTTCACAAAAGCCATGCTGGAAGGAAAGAGTATAGATGTATATAACTACGGTAAAATGAAACGCGATTTTACCTATATTGATGATATCGTTGAGGCAATTGTGAGGATGCAGGATATTATCCCGCAGCCTAATCCTGAATGGACCGTTGAAACGGGTTCCCCGGCCACCAGTTCCGCGCCGTATCGGGTATATAACATTGGCAACAGCTCACCAGTGGAACTGATGGACTACATCACCGCTCTGGAAGAAGCGCTGGGAATGGAAGCGCAGAAGAATATGATGCCGATTCAGCCGGGCGATGTGCTGGACACCAGCGCAGATACTCAACCGCTGTATGACCTGGTGGGCTTTAAGCCGCAAACGTCAGTGAAGGAAGGCGTGAAGAACTTCGTGGAGTGGTACAAGGATTACTATCAGATCTAATCCCCCTGCCCTGCCGCAATCATCTGATTGCGGCAACCCCTTCTATGTAACCCTCCGTTGTCCTGACTATGTGTCGACGGAATGCACATTCATTATTTTTTATATAATATTTTGTGCTATAGACGCTATTTTTGCCTTTTTACTCGCCCGCCTGAAACCAGTTTCATCCAGCCTTTGTTAAAAAAGCAAATCTCCACATGCCACAGTACTGCACTTCGGCTGTATCCATGCCGTTTCCAATCGAAAAAGTAGCATGAAATACTGAGTAATAAATAACATTACACTCTGTAGGAATTTTCCTAAATCCAGGATATGTTAGAGCAAGCCATGCAACAGCACAAAACTGATGTATTGCTTATCAAACTAATAATTCAATCAACATACGCTATGTGGTAGATATTATGGAAAACCTATTTTTCTTAGTGGTGGCTGCCATACTACTTGCTATTTCCGTTTATTTTTTAATTTCTTATTTAAAAGACAGAAAAAAAAACGAAACTGATGTTTAATAAACGCAAGTGGTAAGGCTAGCTTCATATTACAATGACATTAAGATAATATTAAGAGATAAAATAACTTTATGACAGAATGACTATTCATTCTGTGATTTGCCATGGCATAAAGGCATGAGAAAAGCACTCTTGGCTGGCCATGCTCATCATTTTCCCTGCACACAGAAATAACAAAAGCCTGCGTTGCAGGCTTTGTTTTACCTCCCGGCGCTTATCTCCGGCATCTACATCACAGTGACGGTAGCTCTTCACAAGGTAAGTTTAACTTATCGGACCTGTTCTGCGCCCGCAACGGGTTTCGTACAAGATCGTAATGTCCATCACAATTTATTGAGGTTAATCTGAATGTGCGAGAAATACGCGTAGTGAGGGATAGAGCGGGGAGATAAAGAAGCATACTGGCGGCAGGGAGCCGCCAGTGTCAGACCGGCAGAATTAATCGTTGCCAAACAGATCGCGGGTGTAAACCTTATCCGCGACATCCGCCAGCTCTTCCGCCATACGGTTAGAGATGATCACATCCGCCTCTTGTTTGAAGGCATTCAGGTCGCGCACGACGCGGGAGTTGAAGAACTCATCTTCCTGCATCACCGGTTCATAGATAATAACCGGAATACCTTTCGCCTTGATGCGCTTCATGATGCCCTGAATAGAAGAGGCGCGGAAATTGTCCGAACCACTCTTCATGATCAGGCGATATACACCCACTACTTTCGGCTTACGAGCGAGAATAGAATCCGCGATAAAGTCTTTACGGGTACGGTTAGCATCGACGATAGCCGCGATGATATTGTTCGGGACCGATTCGTAGTTCGCCAGCAGCTGCTTGGTATCTTTCGGCAGGCAGTAGCCGCCATAGCCAAAGGACGGGTTGTTGTAGTGGTTGCCGATACGCGGATCCAGGCATACCCCTTCGATAATCTGTTTGCTGTTCAGCCCCTGGCTTTCAGCATAGCTGTCGAGCTCGTTGAAATAGGCAACGCGCAGCGCCAGATAGGTGTTAGCGAACAGTTTGATCGCTTCCGCTTCGGTGGAGTCGGTAAACAGGGTTGGGATATCCTGCTTGATCGCGCCTTCTTTCAGCAGATCAGCAAAACGTTCGGCACGCGCAGAGCGCTCACCGATGACAATGCGCGATGGATGCAGGTTGTCGTACAGCGCACGTCCTTCACGCAGGAACTCAGGAGAGAAAATAACATTATTAATCCCTAAACGTTCTTTGATGTCGCGGGTGAACCCCACCGGGATGGTCGATTTAATGATCATTACCGCGTTCGGGTTGATCTCTGTGACATCGCGAATAACCGCTTCCACCGTAGAGGTGTTGAAGTAGTTGGTTTTGGGATCGTAGTCGGTCGGCGTCGCAATGATCACGTAGTCGGCATTACGGTATGCGTCGTGCTTATCCGTGGTGGCACGGAAATTTAACGGTTTTTCTGCCAGATATTCCTGAATCTCTTTATCCACAATCGGAGAGATCTTCTGGTTAAGCATATCCACTTTGGCCTGTACGATATCCAGGGCCACCACTTCGTGGTTTTGCGCAATCAGGACACCGTTCGATAAACCAACATAACCTGTACCGGAAATAGTAATTTTCATTCGATTACACTTTAATCAGTTAACTGGGTAATGGCGGATAGCCACGAATTTTAATAATGCTGTGGGCGGTTTTACGCTTAGAAAGAAGGTTAGTCAAGTCAGCAGGTTACCCCGGCAGATCAACAAATAAACATGACGAATTCCACCAGGAACCGGCCCTTTAGGCAGTTACTCTCCTCCCTGAAAACAGTGCCAGGCTAAACTGAAGCCTCCGATCCTTCTTCCATCTCACAGAGAGGCACATCGCTATGAAAAAGACCCGCTATACCGAAGAACAGATAGCATTTGCGCTGAAACAGGCCGAAACCGGCACCCGCGTCGGAGAAGTCTGCCGAAAAATGGGCATTTCTGAGGCAATTTTTATATCTATGGACTAACCCCATTTGGCAAGTACTGAATCTGGTTTTGGGTTGTTACTTACATCTATCCGGCATCAGGAAAATCTGTGCCCAAATGGGTAATTCGCACACAATCGCCTCAACAACTGGACGGCCTCTGAGGCCAGTATAAATATCAGGTTCCGATTGTGCAGGTGCAACCTGTCACCATTTCTCAGTACGCTGCAACTTTTTCTGGCAGGGGATTAATTTCACACTACCTGATACTCGGTCTCATTTCTCAGCATCGACCAGATTATTCGCGCGTTTTTGTTAGCGACCGCTACGGTCGTTTTATTTAATCCGCGCCGTTCCTTTAACTGGTTAACGCACTGATTTAAATGGCCTTCATTGTTATTCGTGGCAACCCTGACGACAGCGCGGGCACCACGAATAAAAAGTGTCCGCAGATACTTGTCGCCTTTTTTCGTCATATTCATCAGCACCTGCCTGTCGCCACTCGAATGCTGGCGTGGAACCAGACCCAGCCATGCTGGCAAAATGGCGGCCATTCTTAAATTCAGTGCCTTTGCTAATAGAAGCAACAACGGACGTGGCCGTTTTAGGGCCAATGCCTTTAACTTTGGCGATACGCTGACAGGCTTCTGATTGCCTGAGTACTGTTTCAATTTCCTTATCAAAAAAAATGGATCCGACGCTCGAGATCGTTAAAGAGATCATAGAGCTCGGCAATTGTTCTGCGCATACGGGAACTTAGACCGTTTTCTGCATCTTCAAGGATAAGAGGAATAGCCCGGCGAGCTCTGGAAACAGCACTGCCAATGGGGATCCCCCGGTCAAGTAACAGCCCTCTTATTTGACAGACTGTAGCAGTGCGGTGATTGACAATACGCTGCCTTGCCCGGTGTAAAGCCTGGTTATCCTGCTGTTCGGGGCTTTTTGGCGGCACGAACTGCATTATCGGTTGCATCAGAGCTACTGCGATGGCCTGTCCATCATTACCATGATTTTTTGGCCCGCGGACAAAGGGTTTTACACACTGAGGACTGATGGCGTTTACTTTCTGCCCCAGTTTCTCACACTCACGCTGCCAGTAAAATGCCCCGGTGGACGCTTCGATCCCAATCAGACATGCAGGAATATTTGCCAGCGTCTGGAGCAATTCTTTTCGGCCAGTGCGTTTCGTATAAACCGGTTTGCCGGCCTGGTTTAACCCGCAGAGCTGAAAAACATTTTTAGCCAGATCAATACCCAGAAATACGATATTCATGGTGATTCTCCTGGTGAGCACATTTCGTACAGTTAACCGCAGCGGGAGGAGGTAGTCCATCCCATTAACTGGAAGAAAAAGTTTGGCGGCATGGGCGTGACAGAGCTGCGCCGCCTGCGCCAGCTTGAGGAAGAAAATCAGCGTCTGAAACGTCTGGTGGCCCCTAATGCTTTTACGTCGGAATTTCGGACTCTCGTCATCTCACTTGTCAGAGATAAATATCCGGATTTCGGCCCCACTTTTGCCTGTGAGAAATTACGGGAGCTCCATGAGCTGGCTTTGTCGGCCGAAACTTTGCGCAAGTGGATGGTTGAGGAAGGTTTATGGCGTGAGCGCCGCCGAAAAACTGCCCGCATTTATCAGCGTCGGCAACGGCGCCCATGCTATGGCGAACTTATCCAGATTGATGGTTCTCCGCATGACTGGTTTGAAGAGCGAGGGCCTCGCTGTACATTAATTGTCTTTATTGATGACGCCACCAGTGCACTTATGGCGCTCCGCTTCGCTCCTTCAGAAACGACCCGCGCTTACATGGAAACGTTACGTGATTATCTCGACAAATATGGGCGTCCCCTTGCCCTGTATTCTGACAGACACAGTATTTTCCGCGTGAATAATCCGGAACGTGAAGGCGAGCTGACGCAATTTACCCGTGCAATTAAAACTCTTGGGATCGAGCCAATTCACGCTAACAGCCCTCAGGCTAAAGGCCGGGTTGAGCGTGCCAATCAGACGTTACAGGACAGACTGGTTAAAGAATTACGTCTTCGCAATATCAGTGATATCGAAACAGCTAACCTGTGGTTGTCTGAGTTTGTGAAAGATTACAACTCTCGCTTCGCTTCGATCCCCCGTGAAAATGGTAACGCCCACAGGGAGATTCTTCATTCTCCGGAAGAACTTAACTACATACTCAGTTATCAGTCCCCTCGTGTGCTTTCCAAGAATCTGACCTTTCAGTATAAAACGAGTGCATATCAGATCCGTTCAGAAGGGCAGGTATACCGTCTCAGGCATGCGATTGTCACGGTTTGCGAGAACTTTAACGGTGAAATAACGGTGCTTCATGAAAGTCGGTCGTTGGGTTACGAGAAATATGTCGATGGGCCTGAACCAATACCGCTTGATGATGAAAAGAGCGTACATGAGCGTGTGGATAATGCAAGGTTTGGTTTGCGATCAAAATATTACGTAAAACCTGCTGCTGACCATCCCTGGATGACACGGAGAACGCAGAGTAAAGATGATGTGAAGCCGCCAACGTTACCCAGAAAGAAAGTAGGCCCGGATACGACCCCAAAATAGTGCTTACAGCATTCGTCAATTGCGATTAAGGGTTGCATTATAAATGTCGTCGTTTTCGCGTTTGCCTACGCCGATAACAGTGACTGTGACAATGTCGTCCTCTACACGATAGACAAGGCGATATCCGGCACCACGTAGCTTAATTTTATACTGGTCCTTACGTCCATGTAGCTGTGATGCCGGAACTCTGGGGTTCTCCAGGCGCTCTTTGAGTTTCTTTTTGAACTGTACCTGTAGTGTATGACCCAGCTTCTTCCATTCTTTCAGAGCGGATTCGTTGAAAGCCAGCTTATAGGTCATCAATATTGACCTCTATAACCTTTTCTCCGCTTCGCTCATCAGCCATCCGTCCCAGCTCTTCATCTTCCAGAAGCTCCATCAACTGGGCATAGAGTGCCGGTGGCACACAGTAGAATGCAGGCTCATTACGATTAAGAATGGCTACCGGAGCGCCATCCCCGGCGTGGAAAGTACCCATAGGGTCACGTTTAAGTTCAGTAATGCTAGCTGCTGTAGTGGTCAGAACCTGAAATGCCATAATGTTACCTCCTGGGTTTAAGTGTTCATTGTAGCGCGTTTAAAAGCATTCTTAAAGGTGCTTTTAATTGAGTTCTACCCGGTGAAAATGCCGGGGGCATGTTATGACTTAATGAGAAAAGTTGCAGAAACAGGGGGGAGGGGAGGCAAATGTATTGAAATTAGAACCTAAGCACTTTTGTGTATTTATATGCAGCGAGGTAAAATTCATCTCCTGCGTTTCTGGTAGGTTTGTTGGGGGTTTGTTGCTTGTTTCACCCGGTTCCTGTCAGAAACGCGGTCTGAAGTGGTTCACCGAATACGTGCGCCACAACCGTCCTCCGTATCCTGTCATACGCGTAAAACAGCCAGCGCT
>ERZ501031.152-NODE-152-length-20237-cov-4.607076_pt1 | contig 20237 bp, 34 predicted proteins | sample MGYA00248843_ERZ501031 | MGnify/ENA primary metagenome ERZ501031 (study PRJEB25958, sample SAMN03398557) | human skin metagenome | study: EMG produced TPA metagenomics assembly of the Human Skin Microbiome Metagenome (human skin metagenome) data set. | reverse complement strand
ATGGCCAAGCTGCTGCTGCAGTACGAGACCATCGATGCGCCGCAGATCGACGCGATCATGGAAAACCGCGATCCGCCGCCGCCGGCAGGCTGGTCGGCACGCGCTGCCGCAGCCAGCATCAGCGATGCGGCAAAGACGACGGCGGCGGTGGTATCGATCAGGACGTTGGTTTTCATTCGGCTGCATCCTCCGCTTTGCCGGTCGCGTCGGCATCCTTGGCGCTGCCCGCACGCTCGCGGCGCTCGGCTACGGCGCGGAGGTATTGGGCGAGGCTTACCGTCGATACCGCACCCTCGACCATGACGTCGGCGTGCATCGGCAGCGCTTTGTCGTGATCGGCAAGTTCTACTGGCTTGGAGAAGCGCGCGACCAGCGTTCCCTCCATGCTGGACTTCATCGGGCCGTGCAGCACGCCATCGCGAACGGGCTTGCCGGCGAACTTGCCGCCTCGCTCGATGCCGGCGTAGAGGGTGCCGGACTTGGACGTGAATAGGACATCGATGTTCATCGTCGGCTCCGTAGGGTTAGCTTGTGGACGACTTGGCGGCAACGATGGTCGATGCCGTGTGATAGATGAAATACGTGTCTCCGGCTTCCAGGGAGAAGATGACGCAGTTCCTGATGCCCGGCTCCCGATCCGGCATGTACTCGCGCTCGTACTGCCAGATCAGATCCAAGACCGTGAATCGCTTATCAAGCGGGATATCACGAAGGCGAATTTCCTTCATGCCGCACCCCGCCAAATATTCAGCGCGTGGGTGGCGATGCAGCCGGCGATGAACGCGGCGGCGAGTTTCAGGAGTTCCTGCGCGTAGAGCCACCAGAACCCGGCGTCGAACAGGAAGTCCATCAGGCGTCCTCGCCCGGCTCGTAGTTGATCCCGGAGGCGGCTGCTTCGCGTCTTGCCTTTCCTTCGACGGCGCCAATGAGCATCGCTTCGGCAAACTTATCGAGGATTTCCTGGAGGATCGGGGGGCTTTCGCTGTTGATCGCCTCGTCGGACATTGCAACGTCCCACCAGTAATGCGCGCGGGGGGACATGTCTTCCGTCGTCCCGACATAGGACGTAAAACCGCAGCTTTCATTGTCGTGGCACTGCTTGCCGCGCATTTCCTCTCGCCGCTTCATGTCGTCTAGAAAAATCATTGCGGCCTGGAGGCTATGGAATTCAGCTAGAGGTTCGTGACTGCTGCCATGCCACTGTCGCCAAATCTGGAAGAAAGGCTTCTTGGATGTCTTGCGTGCCATTCGTTTCGTCCCCTGCCATGAACTTCATTCTACTATTGTTGATGAACAACGTCACTTATTATTTGGTGGTTCTTTTGATTTTTTGGAACCTTTCTTCATACTTGGCTCTCCAAATTGCTAGTATTTCTTTCAATTCTTCAGCCTTTTCTGCTGGTATTATGACTTTCCTTTCTAGTATGCCGTTGGCCCGTAGCTTCTCTCGAAACTTTCGTTGATTTTCCGCGTGAGACATCGGTCAGTTGGCCCTCTCGTTGTTTAATTCTTCCTTGCGCTCCCTCCAATCATGAACAATTTCGTACAACTCTGATTCGAGTTCGCGGGGGATCTGAACATGGACCAGAACAAGTCCTTGGTCATGGAGGCTTTCTGCATGGCGCCTCCATTTCTTGTGCCTATGTTTTTCATCCAGCCCTATTCCCTTCGCCACCATATCCAAAGCTTTGTATATAGTTTCAACTGCGATATTTGGTTTGACACCAAACCACTCGCCTTTGATGCGGAATTCTGCCAAGAGACAATGAGTAATCATTTCCACTCGACTCGCATCTTTGCAAGGATCTGTTGCATGATAAAGGTGGCATGGACCGAAGCCCTCATTGCCCATTGCTGTAACGCGACGCCTGATATTCCGAGATATGCCAATTTTTACAGGCCCTTCCTCCGAGACTATTACGTAAACATGCGTCATTTCTTCGACTCCAAATGTTTGTCGATTATGCGCCGGATAAGGTCGCTGACGGAGATTTCGAGTTCCTTCGCTTCCCGCCGAAGAAGTTCGATCTGGCGAGGCGTTAGCCTGATGCCCTGCTGATGCGATGCGTTCATGCGTCCCAAAATAATACCAATTGGGTCCCACGTCAATAACAATTAGGAAATTCAATGTCATCAGCCAATGACCAGATCGCAGACGGGATTCAGGCGCACTCGATCGACCTAGAGCGCTTCTCCGTCGATCTGCAAAACCGCGTCCTGCCGATCCTCAGCCGCGTCGAGCGGCAGCTTGTCGCCGAGATCGCCGAGATCGACCCGACCGGCGGCCGGACTGACGACAGCCGCAAGGCGCGCAAGGAAGCCCTGCTCAAGCAGACGAGGGGCACCATCGCCACCGGCTACGACAGCATCAAGAAGACGGTCGGCGACGACCTCCAGGACATCGCAAAACTCTCCGACACCGCCGGGCGCAAGATCGTCAACGACGCGATCGGCGTCGAGATCATGACCGTCGCCATCGCCCCCGAGCAGCTACGCGCCCTGGCGGACGGCACGATGATCCAGGGCGCCGTCGTCAAGGAGCATTGGGACCGGCAGAGCGAAGACCTGCGGCGCAAGTTCCAGGACCGCATCCAAGACGGCTTCATACGCGGCGAGTCATCGACCGAGATCGTCAACCGGGTGCGCGGCACGAAGGCGCGCGGCTACGCGGACGGCATCATGAACACGACCAAGGCGGCGGCGGGGGCGCTGGTCCGGACGTCGGTTCAGTCTGTAGCTCACTCCGCTCGGCTTGAAGTATTCCGGGCAAATTCAGACACGATCAAAAGTATTAGGCATCTCTCCACCCTCGACAACCGCACAACCATAACGTGTATATCTCGTTCCGGGTTAGAATGGGATTTGGACGGAAACCCCATCGGGCATAGCTTGCCCTATCGGGATTTGCCCCTCCATTGGAATTGCCGCAGCGTATATACGGTCGTGCTCAGGCCATGGAAGGAAGTGGCTGGGGAGATGGCCGATACCGTCAGCGCGAAGTTCCCCAAAAGCCAACGTGATGACGTTCTCGAAGCGATGCAGGCCAGTATGGACGGGCCGGTTTCCGCAGACCTCAACTATGAGCAATGGCTGAAGACCAAGCCCATCGCGTTCCAGTTGGAAGTGCTCGGCCCGGCGAAGCACCGGCTATGGACTGACGGCAAGATCACGTTCAGGGATTTGGTCGATCAGCGCGGCAACCCGCTGACCCTCGCCGAGATCACAGCCAAGGTCGAAAGCGGCCAGACCACCACCGCCCGAGGCGAAACCATGCGCCGGGCCAAGGAGGCAGCCGATAGCGTCAAGGAGAAGGAAGCCAAGGCCGCCGCCGCCGAGAAGGACATTCGGACCCAGGTCAACCGGTCGGTCAAAGCCGGCCATGTAACCGAGGCCGAGCGCGACGCGCTGAAGACCTACCGCGAGACGCGCATCGACGGGCAGGAGCCGCCGGCCGAAGCGGTCGAGGCGTTCGATGCCCGGCCCGAGTGGATGCAGGACCGGATCAACGCCGCCATCGCCGCCAAGCGCGAGGCGCTGCGTGCCAAGGAGCAGGCGGGACCGGCCGCTGAGTACGCCAAGCGCAAGGCGGTGGCGGAATCCGCCCAGCGGCTCAAGAGCACGCTGCATGATGCCGAGAGCGTCGCCGAGTGGGTGCCAGGGCAGATCACCGACGCCACGCTCCACGGCGTTCCTTTCGCTCCCTGGAGGCCATCGGACGGCTACAACTGGATGACGGCCAAGGGCCGCACGAAGATCCCTGGCGAACGCGCGCTGCCGATCATCTTCGGCGCCACGGCCGGCGCTATCGCCGCGATGCTGGAGGACGACGGCCGCGTCTGGATGTATCAGCCCGTGACGGCAGACGGAGTGACCAATGCCCTGCCCTTCGGCACGCTGGAGAGCGGCATGGACGCCCAAGCCATCGCACTGCGCGAAGCATGGGAGGCAACCGGCCTGCAAGCCGAGATCGTCGGCATCCTCGGCGACTACCGCAAGCCCACCAGCGTCATGCGGTACTACATCGCCCGACGCATCGGTGGGGCACCATGGCTGATGGGACACGAGGCGCAGTCGGTCAAGCTGGTGCCGGTCGATCAACTGGCCGCCATCACCGACGACGAGACGGATAAGGCGGCGGCGCTCGATCTGGCGGCGGCATACCGAAAAGCCGTGCTCGCTGGGAATGGCAGCCTGATCGCCGGGCTGCGCGCGATCATGGAAGCGGCAGATGATTTCCAGACCGCCGCCGCCAAGCGTCGGACGGTGATGCTGCGTGAGTGGGTGACGAGAACCGCCAAGCGTCAGGCCCCGTCAGCGGCGGCGGTGGCGGTTTATGCTTCGCTTACGGCTGATGAGCGGGCGGCGTATGCGGCGCTGGCGAAGCAGCAGGCGGATGCACGATGACCCCCGAGATCGGTCGCGACTACATCGGTCCGCACGGCTGGTTGTTCCGCGTTGAGGCGGTCGAGGACAACGGCGGCTATCCGGTCGTTGTGATCCGGCAATCGCCGCCGCACAGCCGGGGGGCGATCCGGTTCCCGCTGTGGCAGGCGGCGAAGTGGCTGGGGCCGGTATGATTAGAAATCGATGTCAGCCGCTATATGGGCTACCGCTTCATCTTCTGAAACGCGGTCGTGGCGCATGACGAAATCAACGACATCCCCTTCGGCGCCGCAGCCGTAGCAGACGAACCACCAACCACCCACATAGAAGCTGGCCGTTTTCTCGTTGTGAAAGGGGCAAGGCGCCTTGTAACGATGCCCCGCGCGTATTAGCCGCAGTCTCTTGCCCACGACTGGCGGCAGCGGGCGGGAGCCGTGAAGGTGGTTCGTCAGATCATCCCTGTTCATAGCGGGCACGACGCGATCGGTGCCGCCGCATAGGCAGAATAGATCCGGATCGTCCAGCCCTTGCCGTCGAATTCGCTGGTCCTCGAAGCTATGGCCGCGCACACCTTGCCGGCGGCGGCGGGGCTGGCTTCCAGGTTGAAGCCGATTGACTTCGTCCAGGGGAATGCTTGGCAATTCGGCGTGCCCGTGATGCTGCTTGCCAGCGCACATATGCTGCGGGCATCGACTGGCGCTTCGGTGACGACCGGCAGCAGCGGCGTCGAGATGATGCGGTGTGCCTGGACGGTCCCGGCGGACACGGCGCCCAGCAGGAAGCAGAATCCGACGAGAAAGACGGATCTAAGCATGGTGATTGCCTCTTGTGCGGGGCTTAGGTTGCGGGCGTTTCGTGGGGATCAGGTGCGGACGGTAATGATCTTGTCCGGATGGACCTTCTCAACCAGTTCAGACATCGGGTCGATACTCTCGTGCTGGTCTTCGTTCAGCTTGGGGACGGCAAATTCTGACCCAAGGCGACTGACAAGACCATCCAGCCAAGCCGCGACGGCTGCGCTGCATTTGTCCCTGTCGCCATCTGCGGCCTTCAGCCGATGATCCAGGTCTTCAAGATCAGCGGACAAGGCTGTCTCGCTCAGTTGAGGGTAAAGCGCGGACAGCACCGGCTCTGCCTCTCGACCAACGCGCGGGAGCTGGTGCGTGAACAGGTTCTCCCCAGACATCCAGCCGAGTATATCGTAGACCCCATCAATGTGACGGGTGGATACCAGTCGGCCAGTTGTGACGCATAGAATATCGCTCAGATGAAAGTTCTTCGTCTCAGACATAGCAGGTTCCTTAGCTGGCCCGTCAGTCGGGGGTTTCGTGGACAGTTCAGGCCGCCATCAACGGCTTCATCGTCGGGCCATACTGAATGATCAAATCTTCCTGGAATTGCCCGCCATCGATGCGCAGGTTCTCTTCCTTGACCGGCATCCAATGGCAGTCGGTGTCGAGCATGTAGCGGTAGCCATACCCGTAGAGGCGTGCGTCCAAGTCGCACCCATCAGCCGGCTGGAAAAACCCGGTCACCCGCCGATGGAACTCTACGCCATAGTCGTTCCGGTAGATGACAGGATCGCCAATTTTGAACAGAATGGCATCGGTGGCGGCGGCGGGTTCGAACTTGGACATGGGCGGGTTCCTTCCGGTCGGGCGGTTGGTGAGCATCTTGGCCGTTCCCGCCCCGTCCGCTCAATTCATGCTTTACAATACGCCATAAACAATGGTAGCGTCAATACGGTTTTGAATTGAGGCGCAGAAAATGAACCGTGGCTACATCCGGATCACAAAGAACGGACCAACGGAGGCGGAGCAGTCCGAGAAGCTGCTGGCTGCCGGGGTCGCGCCTGAGCACCTGTATATCGATGACGCGACCAAGCCGTCGTACACCGGTCCTGACAGCCTTAAAGCCCGCGACAACATCGTCAGGGATATCCGATCCGGCAGCCGGATCGTGGTCACCAGCGGCGACCGCTTCGGCGTGTCGATGCAGGATGTCGTGGTCGTGCTGGGGTTGATCGTAGACAAGGGCGCCGCCGTCCATGATCTGTCTACCGGAGAAACGCTCGACGGTAGCGACTACACGGCGGCGGTGCGCTGGGCGATCAAGGCTGAGGCGGGGCAGAAGCGTACCAACATGAGCAAGGCTCGGGACAAGCTACTTGGCCGCAAGGTCAAGCGAGGGCCGAAGCCGAAGCTGGTCGGCGCGGCGAAGGATCGGGCAAGGGCGTTATACGGCGACCTCAGTAAGTCGATCCGGGAGGTGTCCGAAGAAACCGGGATCAGCCCAACCCAACTCCGGCGCATCTTCAAGGACAGAGAGAACCCCGTGGGCAGCAAGCCCAAAACGCCACCCACAGAATAGGAGCGGATGCCGTGCCGAAGAAATGCCCCCAAGGTTTCGACCTCACTTACTGCCAAGAGCCAACAGAAAAGATCGGGGAAAGCGCATATCGGTGTCTGTCCTGCGGCGCTGTTTGGAGGCAGAAAATCCAGCCGTCAAAACCAGAGGCATCGTCATGAAGCCCGGAGATATCCTCGTTTGGAAGGACAAGAAGTTCGGTATTGATCGACGCTGGCGCGTTGTCGGCGTGTTCCTTGGTGCGCTTGGACAAGAGAGCCTGATCGAGATGGAGAACCTGACGGAACGACCCGGCTGTACCGGAGATTGGGAATGGCACCCGCGCGTCTTTGTGCCGGAGGTTCTGACCCGAGACCTGACCGTTGAACAGTCCACTTAAGGAGCGGACTATGCGCAGGTTATCAGACGAGAGGCTTCTTCCTGTCGCATCGTTCCTTGCTAAACAGCGAGGTTTGCATCCGACAGAGGTGACCAGACGGCAGCAGGAAATCCTGATGGACGCAGCGGAAGCAGCACTGAGGGAGATCGACACTAAGTGGGATGATGTGGATGAGTAAGATCCACCAACTCCCTGGAACAACACTCTCCCCGAAGGTCGTCCTTGCCCGAACGATGGATCAGGTGGATCGCATCAAGGCAGTCACCGTCATCATCCAATATGACGACGACACATTCTACAGCGACTGGTCCTGCCAAGAGGTGAAGGACCTGTGCATGGGTAGCATGGAACACGAAGAGGCTGTTCGGTCTCTGCTCCGAGGCGAGCAACCCGACAGCTTAAAACCTTCTACATGAGGAGCATCTGATGACTAAAGAGGAAAGGTTGAGGCAAGTCGGCATCGCTATCGAAGATGCACTGATTGCCGGGCCGTTGGGGGAAAAGCTCTTTGGCTCGGGGTCTCCCGGAGAAGACGCCTGTAGAAAAGCAATCGAAGCAATGGCACGGGCCGCCATCTTTGTTGCCGATACAACATCTACATCATAGGAGCGGATGACGATGACTGGTGGTCTGCTACACGAAGAAGCCTATCCGCTCCACCGCTACGACGCGGGCATTGAGAGGGGCAAGGCCGACTACCTCGACGGCAAGCCCAAGAGCAACCCCTTCCCGCCCGACACGCCGGAGCATGACGGTTACGGCGACGGATACGATGATCCCAGATAAGGAGCAAATGGCGTGACGATGCCCCGTTGCGGCGATCATGTTTACCACCGGCCATCCCAAGAAAAATGGCTCGTTGCCTATGCTGACGCTGATCGAGATGAACTCGCTTGGGCTGGGTGGCCAGAGGGCATCGCCAAGCTCTCCGACTGCGAGTTGATCCACCAGTGCAGTGATGCCGACCATGCCGAAGCTGTGCGCAGATGGCTGGATGCCGGTCCCTGCATTCGGCGATCTGCCGTCGAACGTCTCTACCCAACGGTGACATGAAGGGAGCGCCGAATGGCTAACTTCAAGGAAGTGACGAGAGACGAGTTCGAAGCGTTCATCGCTGCTTATCCAAACCCGCTGACGCGAGGGATGACAACAATCTGTGAACCGCCGCAACTCGATATCATGGACCTGAAACGCGCGCCTTACTGGCCGGACAACTTGGTCGCCAAGAAACGCGGAGACTACTATGCCGTCATCGCGGACATTGACGAGCCGGTTGAAGATGATGGCGAACGAGACACCGATGAGCCGTTATTCGATGCCAAGGGCAGACAGGTCAAAGTAGGAGACACCCTTCACGTCTTCTGGGGCTGGACCATGACTGCCGATGGTCGGCAGGACGTTTGCCGCATGGAGACGGCGATCATCCGCGATGCCGGAACCAAGTACGAACGCTGGTCGATGGAAAGCTGCTACAACAACCTGCGCAGCATGAGCTTTGAGATCATCGGTTCTGTTGATCAACCCTCTACATAAAGCGAGCGAATGACATGCACTGCCCTTACTGCCCAGCCATGGGTGTCTGCACTGAGAACTGGCGGTTTTGCGACGATGCGGGGCAGGCATCTCCGACAGAGCCAACTGTCTCCAAGGTCCAGCCATCAGATGATCCGTGGCAGAGATTGATTGATCGGTTCCAAGCTCGCGCCATTCGTCACCATGCGGCCTATGGCGAGACAGGCAAAGCGCATCATCAGGCGAAAGCCATCGCCTACATGGAAGCTGCCTCCGAGGTCGCGGCCATGATGCCGATACCTGCTGAAGCCGACGCAACGAAGTCCATCTAGGGAGCGACTATGAGCACGATTGACATCATAAAAAACATCATCGGATATGCCGGGTTATTCTTGGCGCTATATTGGTTCTTCAGATACGTCGCTCCAGATCTGGAGACGAAGTCGGTGAAACCCCGAAGATGCGAACATTGCGACGAGAAGGATGATTGTTGACTAAAAATTTTCCACAAATGGAGCGGATGACATGCCCAAGCGCACAGTCATAGCCAGAAACGACAGACGACGGATCGAACCGGACACCAGCCCCGAAGCCTGGGACTTCTACCGGCGTCATGTCATAGACCCGGCGATGTCTGAACTTCAGGGCGGGTTGCCGCTGACCAACGTGCTGGTACTGACCTACTACCTTGGCATGTTCCATGCCGTGCAACTTGCCGAAAAATCTTCCACATGAAGGGAGCGGCTGACATGCCGAACATTGCCGACGACTATGCAGCCATCGCCAAAGGCATCGTCCGAGCGGACCTGCCAGACTACTACCTGCAATGTGGAGAGTCGCTGACAGAGACAGAGGCTCGGGAATGGATCAAGGATGCGGCTAAGGAATGCCGGGATCGTGGGTGCACCTGGATCAGAGCATCCTACGACGACAAGTTCTCCCCGACGCTATATCTGGTGGAGGGGTGGAAGGTTCGGCCTGAGCCGATACCTGAACCATCATTCCACTTAACAGCAGCCCCCACTTAAGGAGAGTTTTAACCATGAGCGATGCAGTATTGATGGCAGCAGACGGCACGCCGCTTTATGGCGTGCAGAAGATCCTTGATCAGCGGCGCCACCAAGTGGACGACGAAGGTTTCACCGTCGATCGTGACGCCGGTTACACCGACGAAGAGTTGATCAAGGCTGCTATCTGGTACCTGACTGGAGACGAGAAGTGGAACCCTTGGCCGGGGACTTGCCACGTACCCGGAAAGAAAGGTCGCATGAACGACCTGACCAAGGCCGGCGCATTCATCGCTGCCGAGATCGACCGGCGCATCCTGGCGGCCGAGCGCGCCCTTGCCGCATCAAACGAAGCTGCTTCCTGATCCACTCCAGAAAACGAGCGGCTGGAGCGAGGGGCAGGAGTCGAACCTGCGTCGCCCTCCTGGTCGGAGGGTGCTCTACCGTTAAGCTACCCCAGCGCCGAGTAGATGGTGAGATGGGATCAGACCTACAACACCTATCAATGGAGCATCTGATATGCGCAGTCTGACCGGAGCAAAACTCATCGCCATCGCCGACGACGAGTCTACTGACCTCATCGCCGCTTTGGTCCGCTCCGTCCGCCGGATGGAAGGTCGAGAGCCAGAAAATCTTGAGCAAATGAGGGCGGATAGGAAAATACTGAACAGCATGATCGTGGCGTTGAGCCACGCATCCTGACAGGGGCGGCTGACGCATTGTCCATCATCTTCGACACCAACGAAATCGCTCGGCGCATGAAGTTGCTCGACCGCCGGGCCATGCCTGAACCCCCGCAACAACAAACCGCCGCCGCCGGCATTGCCCAGAGCCAGCCGGCCCCAGTCATCGTCTATTTTGACCCCGACAGCGCGACGCTATCCCCCGGCGCCATCGGCATCATCTGCGGGCTGCCGTTCGCTGGCGGACCCCGTTTCCTCATCATCGGGCATACCGACACGGTCGGCTCCTTCATCGACAGCAAGATCCTGTCAGAGCGCCGGGCGGAGGCGGTTCAGGCATGCCTTGTCCGGATCGGTGTCCCGTCGCACATGATCAGGATCGACAGCCGCAACTGGAGCCAGCCGCGCGTTGCCACGCCGCCGCAGACCGACTGCCAGGAAAACCGCCGCTGCGAAATCTTCGTGTATCCGTGAGGCACCAATGAACCCGCCGACTCCCGAGCAGGCCAAGTTCGTCATCCTGCAAACCACGTCCAACATGACCGCCGCCCTGACCGCCATGAAGACGCAGGCCGACATCGCGACGCAGATGGACGAGCGCCCCGGTGTCCGCGCCGGCATCGACCTGTGTATCGAAACCGTCCGGCTGTTCGAGGCCGAAGTCGATAAGCATGCCGCCGCCGCCTCCGGCACGCTCCAGGTCTACCTGCTGACCCTGCCGGTGATCACGGACGAACCCGATGCGATCGAGCGCGACGAGGCGGCCGGGAAGACCTGGGCGAACCCGTACTCCTGGCCCGGCGACTGGACGCTGCACGATAACAAGGACACGCAGGTGGTAAATGCTTATTCCGAGGACGAAGCCCGGCAGATCGCCGCCGACGTGGACTGCGCGATCTGGCTCGACAGCGACTATGCCCGGTGCGGCATCGTGACGGCGTCAGGACCGGGGGCGATCCTTGCCAGAGGTGGGGAGGCGGAAAATGAGTGACCACATCAACGGAGTGGATGACATGGATCAGTATATCAAGCACGGGCTGTCGGTAATGACGACGGTGGGATACAGCGCAGCCGAAGCTGCCCAACTCATCATCTATGTGGATCACGACTTAGAGGGGAAGGGCAAGACGCCGGAGAATGTAGCGGCTTGCGCTGACTTGGAGCGGCGATTGATTGCTGCCGCAGCAGTCCAGTAAGGGAGCATCTGCCGTGACCCCGCGTGACCGATACAAACTGTCCTGCATCATGCGTCGAGCTGCTGCTATGTGGCGGCTTCCTGCACATCCCGCAGCATGGCCGGACTGGATGACTCCGGAAAAGCGGAAGGACATGGCTGACAATTTCGACAGATACGCGGATGAAATCGAACCGAAGCGCGCGCCTACATGAAGGGAGCATCTGACATGAATCCGGAAGCCTTAGCCCGTGTTTTGGCCGACGAACCTTCGCCAACGTGACAAACCTTATCCCCGCAACATTGGCTGGGTTGACGATGAAGACCTGAATGAAGTTGTCGTGGATGGTCGAGTTGATATGGTCGCATTAGCTGCTGTCGCCATCGCTGCCATTGCCCGCACACCATTGTAAGAGCGGCAAAAACTATTCCGCTTCATCCTCTTCGCCCTGCCGATGATGCTGCCGCTCGTAGTAAGCCGGGAACACCCAGCCGCCGCTATCCCCGAACGTATCCGGATGGCGGAAGATGGCGCGCTCCTTCTTCCGCTTCTTCGCCCTGCTGGCCCTCTCTATTCGCCGGGCAACCTTCATCGCCTTCTTCGCCTTCGCCAACTCGTTTGACGGCAGCGGCTCGACCAGGCGCGGCAGCGTATTCCCGGCGGCGGCGGTTCGGTATTCGGCTTCCCTGGCCCCCGCTTCCGTCAGACCTATGCCCATGAAGGCGTAGCCGTGCAGAACCCCCCGGCTTCTTCAGGTGAAGTTCGACCCCGGCGGCGCGGCAGACGCGATGAAGGTCGAACACCTGCTTCGGGATGATGCTCTCCGTGGTCCAGGCGCCGCCGTCTTCCCGGTCCCAGTAGATCGCCCGCGCGATCTCTCGCGTATTGAACAGCGTCTCCGGCCGCGACATCAGGAACATGAGGATGCGCGCACGGTAGCGGGACAGCCGGACCTCGATGCCGTGAACCGACAGGACATAGCGCGGCCAGATGAAGAACTTGACGCCATCCGGCAGCGGGCACCCGTTCGCCTGTCGCATCCGCCTGTCCCTTGCACCTTGACCACGGTCCTATTATGGGTATATTGGCCGAATCTACTTCATCAACCAGTTGGCGCGTGATCGAAGTGGTTTCGAAAACGGGGCGTCCGGCGGAGCACCAAACCTAGCCAGTTAGGGTGTCGGTCGCCCCGTCCCGATCCCAGCCGCCGTCTCGTCCATGGAAAAAAGCCCCGGCTTTGCAGCCGAGGCGAGGTCACCATGACGAGGGCAAAAATTCCCCGTACAGGACTTTAGACATATCTGCGGCGATGCGCAATGATTCTGATCTCTAACCATTTGGCGCGAACAAAATAGTTGTGTACGCGCGGGGCTTATGGTAGTTGACGGTTTGGGCCACAACTCCGCGCACAGGGCCAGAAGCCCGCCGCCACCGCTCAGTTCCCGAAGCATCCTGTTCCCGTCAGTTTCCGACCCGCCCCTGGTGTCCAGCGGCGGGATTTTTTATGCCCGCGTCCGTGCCGGTGGCACTGGCGCACCGACCGGAGGTCGCATTGAGCGATAGTCACCAGCAGCAGGACCAGCAGCCCCAGCAGGCCGACTCCATTCCCGGCGCCGTCGATAGCCTCGACAAGATCCCGGAACCCCTGCGGCGCTTCTATGCCCAGGACGAGGATACCGGGCATTACGTCGCGCGCATCAACGGGCATTTCGTCCCGGCCGCGACCGTCAAGAAGTTCCGTGACACGAATATCGACGTCATGAAGCGTCTGTCGGCGGCGGAGGAGGCCAACGCCGTCTATCGCCGGCTCGGCGAGGACCCGAAGGCGCTGGAGGACGAAGTCCTCGAAGGCCGCAAGCTCAAGCAGCGGCTTGCCGACAAGGAACTGGTCGATGCCAAGGGGTGGGAACCCGCCCTTGCGCAACGCACCGAACAGATGAAGGCGACCTACGAAGGCCAGATCAACGCCCTCAAGACGCAGGTCGATCAGTTCAAGATCGAGCGCGATCAGTTCGAAGCGGAGAACAAGCGCATCATCGTCAGCCAGGGACTCACCCGAGCAGCACTCGCCAATCAGGCACTGCCGGAAGCGATCCCCGACATCATCGCGCGGGCCGACCGTTCCGGCTGGACCGTGAACGAGAAGGGCGAGATGGTCCTGTTCGACCAGCGGACCAACTCGTACGTCTACGGCGCCAACGGCGTGGATTTCATCACGCCGGAGGAATGGGTCCTGTCGCTCAAGCAGGGCGGCGCGCGGCACTTCTTCGTCCAGCCCTACGGCGGCGGCGCCACCGGCTCCGACTCCTACACCTCGGGCACGAACCCGTGGTCGAAGGACACCTGGAACGAAACCGAGCAGGCCAAGGCTTATCTCGCCGACCCGGTGAAGGCAAAGCAGATGGCCGAGCGGGCAGGCTCCCGCCTCGGCGCACTACGACCGGCCTGACCGCCGGGGACTACCGACTACACGACAACGAACGAGGCGCCCGGCGGGCGCTTTTTTCGTGCCTGCCGCTGGGCATCGTACAGCGGCAACCGCCCGGCGGCGGAGTCGCCAGGGCACCAGTCCGGAGGGCTGGCGAGCAACCGACAACCCCAACCCCGCAATACCCTCCGGAGTGGTAAACAATGGCATCGACCCGCCTAGCGAACATCATCGTCCCCGAACTGTGGGGACCCGCCGTCGTGGAGCGCACCGCCCAGCTTTCCGAACTGTTCACGTCGGGCATCGCCGGGACTGTGCAAGAACTCGCTGGATTTGTGGCGAACGGCGGAAATACAATCAATTTGCCGTTTTGGCAAGACTTGTCCGGCCGCTCCGAACTGGTGTCGGCGACGGGTCTGCAACTCGCCGTCAATCCGATCCAGGAAGCGCAGGACATGGCCGCCGTGTTCGCGCGCGGCAAAGCCTGGGGCGTCAACAACTTCGCCGCAGCCCTGTCCGGCAGCGATCCCGCCGCCGCCATCCGTGACCTCGTCGCGGGATTTTGGGCTAGGGATATGGATACCACCGGTTTCTATATGCTGGAAGGGGTATTCGCCTCTAGCTCAATGGCCAGCAATGTGCACGATATTAGTGCATTGAGCGGTGATGCTGCACGTGTAAATGGTTCCTCGTTTATCGACGCCACGCAGAAGCTCGGCGACGCCAAGTCCCGCGTCAGCGTCCTCGTCATGCACTCCGCCGTCGAGGCAGCCTTCGCCAAGCTCCCCGGTCAGCTTGACTACGTCCGCCTGTCCGACGCCGAGCCGCGCGTTCCCTTCCTTCAGGGCAAGCGCGTCATCGTCACTGACCAAGCCCCGACCACCGGAACCGGCGCCGACATGGTCTTCACGACCTACCTCTTCGCGCCGGGGGCTTTGGGCTATGCGGACGGCAACGGCAGCCGCGTGACCAAGGTCGCCACCGCCCAGGACGAACTCGCCGACGAAGAGTACCTGATCAACCGCCGGCACTTCGTCCTGCATCCCCGTGGCGTTCGGTTCATCGGAACCACCACCGCCGCCGGGCCGACCGACCAAACCCTGCGCGATGGCGCTTCGTGGTCGCGCGTCTACGAGTCCAAGAACATCCGCATGATCGCCTTCAAGCACAAAATCTAAGGCCCGGAGGGGGAGGCGCGTCCTTCCCCTCCCCTCGGATAACGCTTGGAGCGTCGCATGGACGATCTCACCAAGAAGCTGCTGGCGCTGCTGAAAAGCGGTGATGTCGAAAGCCTCAAGATCGAGGCCGTCATCAAGCCCCGCCCGACGCCGGCGGAACCCCCGTTTCTCCCCTCAATCACTCTGGTCCTCGGGCCGGAATTTGAACCCAAGGAGTAGCATCATGGCAAACCCGACGCTGACCGCAGGCCGCGCCAAGCCCGTCAACCTCGTCATCAACGACAAGAAGGGCAACCCGGCCCGCGTCGATGGCATGCCGGTCTGGACTTCCAGCGACGAGTCCGTCGCCACCGTCACCCCGAGCGAAGACGGCATGTCCGCGACCATCCTGTCGCTGGGCACCACCGGCACCGCGCAGATCTCCGTAACCGCCGACGCCGATCTCGGCGAAGGTGTCCGCGAGATGACCGGCTCCGCCCTGATCGACGTCATCGCGGGCGAGGCGTTCGCCTTCGCGCTGATGCTCGGCGAGGACTTCGACCCGCCGGAAGCCCCGGTCGAGCCGGAACCCACCCCGGAAGAGCCGACCGACGAAGAGCCGGTCGATGAAACCCCGGTGGACGAGGAACCCTCGGACGGCACCGACACGCCCGTCGATGAGCCGACCGAGCCGGTCGATCCCGATGCCCCGGCTGAGGAAGACCCGGCCAACCCCGACAGCGCCCGGTAAGCACGGCGGCGGCGGCCGGTCCTAAACATCCCAGCCTGAAGGAAATTCATCATGAGTAGCATCGCATGGGCCAATCGTGCCCGCGCACAGCAGGCGGCCATCAAGGATGCGCAGGCCCGGCCGCCGTTCGAAGTCACCGAGTCCCAGGAACTCGCCAAGGCGGCCCCCGTCGTTGTCGAGAACCTGGACGATCTCGCCAGCCCGCCCTACGCCGACGCCGACCAGCTTATCAACGTCCAGGGCGACAGCAATCTGGACCGCGAGATGGAAGGTCTGCGGCAGGCTGAACTGAACCGGACGCGGGTCCTGTCCCCCAAGGCGCTGGAGGAATTGCAGAACGCACACCTCCACGAGCCGAAGGTCAAGGCCATCCCCGACCCGGACGAAACCGGCAAGGATCGCTCGCTCAAGGGCCAGAAGGCCATGCGCGACAAGGCCGAAGCGCCGTACAAGGACGACCGGGTCAAGCCCATTCCCGATGGCCGTATCCGTGCGACCGAACCCTACGAGGATCGCCCGGACGGCGAAACCACGACCTCGGCTGTCGTGACCAATGTCGGCGTCCATCCGACGCATGAAGCTGACGACCAGAAGTTCGTCGAGAAGCTGGCAGCCCAGTTCCCGATCGACGATCCGGCGAACAGCGAAGATCCGCACAAGACCGAACCGCCGCCGCCGGCCGAGGAAGCATCGGCGCCGGTCAAGCGCCGGGGCCGCGCGTCGCAGCGCTTCGCCGAGGACGGCGAGGGACAGAAGGTGCAGGCGGCGGCCACGAAGGAAGTCCACGCCGAAGCCGATAAGGCTCTGTCCGAAGCAGGCCAGAAGCCCAGCGCCAAGGATGCGTCCGAGCCGGCGCCCGATACCGCGAAGAAGACCGCCGACACGGGCAGCGCCGGCAAGACCCCGGACCAGCCCGACCAGCCGTCCGATATGCAGAAGCCGACGCAGGGCAAGTAAGCAGCCTCGTTATCGCCGGGAGAAGCGCATGCCTAAGCAGCAATCGATGAACACGCCGATGGCGCGGGCCTTCTTCCGGCACTACGAGCATAAGCGCCAGGTCATGAAGCGGTTCCTCCCGCCCGATGCCGCATCACAGCATGTCGGCGCGGGCAGGGCTTTTTCCTCTGACTTCTCGCCGGAGTTCGCCTGATGGCCGTCCAGACCATTGCAACGCTCAAGTCGAACATGCCGATCGGGACGGCGGGCGGAACCTCCGTGCAGGACATCCACGACATCGTGGACACGATGGAGGACATGACCACCCAGACGGTTGTCGCCAAGACGGCGAGCTACGCCGCCACCACCGCCGATAACCGGCGCTTCTTCACGATGAGCGTAGGGAGCGCCAACACCTTCACGGTGCCGTCCGCCGCTCCTGCCGGCTGGGAATGCGCCGTCATGCAGATCGGCGCGGGACAGACCACGATCGCGGTCGGGGGAACCGGCGCGCTTCGCCACCCCAGCGGCCACACGAAGGTTTCGGGGCAATACGCGGTCGTCTACCTCAAAGTCTACGCCAACGCCGGCACAGCGCCGCAGGTCGCGTTCACCGGAGACACAGCGGCATGATGGGCGCCATCCACTCGGCGTCGCGCCGCCGGGCAGGGGACGGGGTTACCGGCGCCAAATGGTACGTCGATAACGCGGTCGGCACGTCGGGTAACGGGACAAGCTGGGCAACCGCCTGGAAGAACTTCACGGATATCGTCTGGTCGAGCATTCAGCCGGGTGACGGCCTGTATATCTCCGGCGGTTCCACGTCGAAGACGTATTCAGAAGTCATGTGGCTGACGAAAGGCGGCTCGGCGGGACTTCCCATCACGATTTCCGGAGGCTTGGAAGCGGGGCACAACGGCACCGCCATCATCGACGGGGGAAACTCCAGAGATACCGGCATCTACAACAACGGTTACAACTACGTCACCGTCCGACGCCTCAAAGTTCAGCGACACCTCAATGGCCAGATTGATTTTCGCTGGCTGACCGCAGGAGGCATCGTTGAGAATTGCAATGTCGTGGCTGGCGACATCCCCGGCGCCAACAGCCGGGGCTTCGATTTCCGGAATAACCTGGGAACGGGGTCCACGGTCCCGCTCATCGTGCGCAACTGCCTCGTCGAAACCCCGGCGAGCACGACGGCACAGACGGACGGCATATTCAGTTCGAACAACAACAACGTCATTATCGAGAACAACCGGATCATCATCTCAAACAACGACACCACCGGCCACAGCGACGGCTTGCAGTCTTTTCAGGATTTCACAATCACGTTCCGGAACAATTACATCGAACAAGCCAACACCGCAGCCACCGACAATCACGGCGCCTGGATGTCCAACACCAAGACCGGCGGCACCCTCAAGATCCACGGCAATATCTTCTATGTCCCGAACCTGACATCGGACAGCGCCGTCACCCACTGGGCGGAGAGCACCTGGACCGAGACCGGCAGCGCCGAATTCCTGCACAACACCATCATCGGCGGCTCGCGGGGCCTCAACCTCGACAAGACGCCCGGCACGGTTGTCCGGGATAACGTCATTGTCCCGGCATCGACCGGGGTCGGCGTCTACATGGTCAACGGCAACCTGACGACCACCAACGTCAGCAACAACCTCGTCTACGCCGCCAGCGGCAATGCCGCCTTCGTTTCCAACGCGATGCGCACCTGGGCTGCCTACCAGTCCCTCGGCTACGACGTCGGCGGCACCAACGGCAATCCGGTCTTCACCAGCGTTGCGGCCAGGGACTTCACCCTGGCGGCGGGGTCCCCCGGCATCGGTGCCGCCAGCGACGGCGCCAACATGGGCGCCCCGTACCCGACCTGAGCCAGACGCCGCCTATCCTCGAATGCGCATAAACCCGAACAGGACGCTCTATGGCTGAATCATCCGACCTGTTGAGGCTTCCGGAAGCGTCCACGCGCGAAGCGACCGACCTGACTTACCTTCGCCGGGGGAACCTCGACTACCGCGTCTCCATGCTGACGCTGACCGGCGGGCTGGCGACGGCAGATCACACCCACGCCATCGCCACCACCGCCGCGTCGGGGTTCATGTCTCCCGCGATGGTGACCAAGCTCAACTCCATCGATCCGACAGCGACCAACTACGTCCTGCCCGACGCTACCACCGAGAGCAAAGGTGGCGTCAAACTCTCCAGCCAGATCGGCGTCAACGGCTCCGGCCAGTTGGTCATAGCCACCTTGCCGACGATCACCAGCGCCAATATCAGCGACTTCACCACCGCCACACGTGACGTCGTGGGAGGCATGGTGACGGGGACAGGAACCGTCACCGCGACGTATAATCAGAACGGCACGCTGACGATCAACGGCGCGGCATCGGCCCATACCCACACGTCCACCCAGATCACCGACTTCGTCGAGGGCGTCCAGGACGTCGTCGGCGGCATGGCCGTTGGAGCCGGGTCCGTCACCGTCGCCTACAACGACACGACCGGCGCGCTGACCATCACGGGCGCATCCGGCGGCGGCGGAGCCACGACCACGGCGGGGCTGTCCGACTATGTCGAGGCGACCCAGGATCTCGTCGGTGCGATGATGCAGGCGACTTCGCCGCTGACCGCCTCCTATGACGACGCCGCCGGCAAGATCAACCTGAATTACGCGCAGCCCATCGCCAGCGACAGCCAGTTGGGCGCGATCAAGATCGACCCCAGCATGTTCACGGTCAGCCCGACCGGCGTCCTGGCGCTGATCAATGCCGGTGGCGGCGGCGGAACGACGACGGGCGGCTCCTTGCCCCGTCTCGTCACCGTCGAGGATGCGCAGTTCGGCGGCAGCCTCGGCGCCGGCAAGACCGGGCCGCAGCGCATCGCCAACACGGCGGCATTCAACGCGGCCCTCACCTACTGCCGCGACAACAACTTCGCGCTGTTCGTCACGCCCGGCGTCTGGGAGATCGCCAGCCCCGCCGACCTCGGTCTGCCCCAGCACATCGTCCAGGATGGCCCGGTCCACGTCTTCGGCCACCGCTCTACCATCCGCCAGCACTCGACCGGCAAGCACATCTGGGAAATGCGCGGCAACCGGGGCGGCCTGTCGGGGGTCACGCTGACCTATGCCACGGCGCAGACGACCGGAGACAGCCCGCTCGACGCAGGCCGGGTCAAGACGATCACCGTCACCAGCGGCGGCACCGGCTATACCACGGCTCCCACGGTCACGATCTCCAATGTCGGCGGAGGATCGCCGACAGCCGCCACCGCTACCGCCATCGTCTCGGGCGGCGCCGTCACCGCCATCAACGTTGTCGGGCGCGGCGCCAACTACACAACAGCGCCGGCTATCGGCCTTTCCGGCGGCGGCGGCTCGGGCGCCACGGCGCGGGCCGAAATCTACGCACCGCACGCCTCGCTGATGATGAACGGCAC
>ERZ501031.149-NODE-149-length-20384-cov-5.847705_pt1 | contig 20384 bp, 19 predicted proteins | sample MGYA00248843_ERZ501031 | MGnify/ENA primary metagenome ERZ501031 (study PRJEB25958, sample SAMN03398557) | human skin metagenome | study: EMG produced TPA metagenomics assembly of the Human Skin Microbiome Metagenome (human skin metagenome) data set. | reverse complement strand
CGCCGCGCGGCTCACCGACTGCGGCAGGATCTGCTCGGCGAATTCGAGGAACGGCTGATAGGGCTCTTCCGTTGGTTCGCTGGCGTCATCGCTTTCGTTGGCGGCCCCGGAGAGCAGGGCCGGCAGCTCAGGCAGCGTCTCGTCGTTCTCCAGTTTTTCCAGATAATTAAAGATGGCCTGCTTAATCAGCCAGTGCGGCGTGCGGTCAATACGGCTCGCGGCGGATTTAATGCGCTCGCGGGTTGCGTCGTCAAGCTTAACACCCATGGTGGTGGTGCCCATGCTCAAAACTCCTGTCATTTATCGTTAGGCTTATGCGGTTGCATGGAAATATCCACTATGTTGCAACTTTGTGCAACCTTGTTAATTGTGGCTTGTGACGGAAGCCGTGAAATGGCTAATTTGTTAAAAATAACCCCTAAAATAGCAGAAATTTAACCCCGGGCTCATAGGGTATTTGTATGCGTGAGTTAACACTTTTGTTTGGTGCAACCTTTAAAAACGTGAGAGAGTGCAACCTCTAACAAATTGACGTTTTGCGCCGTCGGTTTTTCGTGTAAATGCTGTGTTAAATCGTTTGTGAAAAACCGAAGCTTCCGTCAGGATACGGTCGCCCAATTAAACAATGCGCCATTACCCCGTTCCGGTAGTGGAAAAAAACGACGAAGTTGGACGCTGTCGATAAAAATTCTGGAGACTTTGCATGGCTATTAGCACACCGATGCTGGTGACATTTATTGTTTATATTTTTGGTATGGTATTGATAGGGTTTATTGCCTGGCGTTCGACCAAAAACTTCGATGATTATATTCTCGGGGGAAGGAGTCTGGGGCCATTTGTGACCGCGCTTTCCGCAGGGGCGTCGGATATGAGCGGCTGGCTGCTGATGGGCCTGCCAGGGGCGATTTTTCTCTCCGGGATTTCCGAAAGCTGGATCGCCATTGGCTTAACGCTGGGGGCGTGGATTAACTGGAAGCTGGTGGCCGGTCGCCTGCGCGTGCATACCGAGGTGAATAATAACGCCCTGACGCTGCCCGATTATTTTACCGGCCGTTTTGAAGATAAAAGCCGGGTGCTGAGAATTATTTCGGCGCTGGTTATTCTGCTGTTCTTTACCATCTATTGCGCTTCAGGAATTGTCGCGGGGGCGCGTCTGTTTGAAAGCACCTTCGGCATGAGTTATGAAACCGCACTGTGGGCCGGGGCGGCGGCGACGATTATCTATACCTTCGTCGGCGGCTTCCTCGCGGTTAGCTGGACCGATACCGTGCAGGCCAGCCTGATGATTTTTGCGCTGATCCTCACCCCGGTGATCGTGATTATTTCCGTCGGCGGCTTTGGCGATTCGCTGGAAGTGATTAAGCAGAAGAGCATCGAAAATATCGACATGCTGAAAGGGCTGAACTTCGTGGCGATTATCTCGCTGATGGGCTGGGGGCTGGGTTATTTCGGTCAGCCGCATATTCTGGCGCGCTTTATGGCGGCGGATTCGCACCACAGCATCGTTCACGCACGTCGCATTAGTATGACCTGGATGATCCTCTGCCTCGGCGGGGCGGTGGCCGTCGGCTTCTTTGGCATCGCCTACTTCAATAACAACCCGAGCCTGGCGGGCGCGGTTAACCAGAACGCCGAGCGCGTGTTTATCGAACTGGCGCAAATCCTGTTTAACCCGTGGATTGCCGGGATCCTGCTGTCGGCGATTCTGGCGGCGGTGATGTCCACCCTGAGCTGTCAGCTGCTGGTCTGCTCGAGCGCAATTACCGAAGACCTGTATAAAGCCTTCCTGCGTAAAAACGCCGGTCAGAAAGAGCTGGTGTGGGTGGGCCGTATGATGGTGCTGGTGGTTGCCCTGGTGGCCATTGCCCTGGCGGCCAATCCGGAAAACCGCGTGCTGGGTCTGGTGAGCTACGCCTGGGCTGGCTTCGGCGCCGCCTTTGGCCCGGTGGTCCTGTTCTCGGTAATGTGGTCGCGCATGACCCGTAACGGCGCGCTGGCCGGGATGGTGATTGGCGCCCTGACCGTGATCGTCTGGAAGCAGTTTGGCTGGCTGGGCCTGTATGAAATCATTCCGGGCTTTGTCTTCGGCAGCATCGGGATTGTGGTCTTTAGCCTGCTGGATAAAGCGCCGTCGGCCAGCATGCAGCAGCGCTTTGCCGAAGCGGATGCCCACTACCATACGCCGCCGCCGGTACGCGCCACGGCTGAGTAAGATCATCTAATGCTCACGAGCCCGCCGCTGGCGGGCTTTTTATTGCCTGGTGCCGTGCCGGAATATTATAACCCTTGCTAATTATCTGAAAATCCGCTGATATTTCCTGACTAATAACAATGAGGATAGCAAAGATGACGTTCAGACAGGGTGCAATGGCGCTGGTGCTGGCAGGGTTACTCAGCGGCTGCGTGGCGGGTGGAAGTTCATCGACCAGCGCGCCGAAGCCCGGCGTCTGCCCGGCGGATAAGTCCATGGTGCAAACCACGCTTTACTTCGGTCTGAGCCGCCCGGCGGGGAAAGACATCACCGCTGAAGAGTGGCAACAGTTTGTCGACCGTGACGTCACGCCGCGCTTTCGCGACGGGCTGACGGTGTTTGATGCCCACGGCCAGTGGCTTGGCCAGAATGGTCAGGTGGTGCGGGAGCAGAGCAAGGCGCTGATGGTGATCCATGGGCATGACGCGCAGAGCGAGGCCGGTATTGAGGCTCTGCGCCAGGGCTATAAATCACGCTTCGCGCAGGAGTCGGTGATGCGTGTCGACCAGCCGGTCTGCGTGCAGTTCTGAGTAAACGGCGGGGGCAGCCCCGCCGTTTGTTTTACAGCACCAGCCCGGCGAAGCTGGCGGAAAGCAGGCTTACCAGCGTGGCGCTATACACCAGCCGCAGGCCGAAGCGGGAGACGATATTGCCCTGCGGTTCATTCAGGCCTTTGATCGCCCCGGCGATAATGCCGATCGAGGCAAAGTTGGCAAACGACACCAGGAATACCGAGAGAATGCCGAGCCCGCGAGGAGTCATGCTGGCGGCAATCTTTTGCAGCTCAATCATCGCCACAAATTCGTTAGCGACCAGTTTGGTGGCCATGATGCTGCCGGCGTTTAGCGCATCGCTCAGCGGGATGCCGATAAGCCACGCCAGCGGATAAAAGACGTAGCCGAGGATCTGCTGGAAGCTGAGACCAAACAGGGTGGCGAACAGCGCGTTAATGGCGCTGATCAGGGCGATAAAACCGATCAGCATCGCCAGAATAATCATCGCCACTTTAAAGCCGGCCAGAATATATTCCCCGAGCATTTCAAAGAAACTCTGCGATTCATGCAGCTTCTCGAGTTTTATTTCCTGCTCGCTGCCCGGCCGCGTCGGGTTAATTACCGACAGCACGATAAAGGTGCTGAACATATTGAGGATCAGCGCTGCGACGACATATTTGGCGTCCAGCATGGCCATATAGGCGCCGACAATCGACAGCGATACGGTCGACATGGCCGTCGCCGCCATAGTGAACAGTCGCCGTGAGGAGAGGTCGCCCAGTACGCCCTTGTAGGCAATGAAGTTCTCCGACTGGCCGAGGATCAGCGAGCTGACGGCGTTGAAAGATTCCAGCTTACCCATGCCGTTTACTTTCGACAGCAGGGTGCCAATCACGCGAATAAAAATCGGCAGGATCCGCCAGTGCTGGAGAATACCAATCAGCGCGGAAATAAACACAATCGGACACAGGACGCCCAGGAAAATAAAGGCTAAGCCTTTTTCGCTCATGCCGCCAAAGACGAAATTGGTCCCTTCGGCGGCAAAGCCTAACAGCGAAGCAAAAAAGCCGGAAATATTTTTTACCAGCCACAGGCCGCTTTCGGCGTGCAGGAAAAAGAAAGCGAGCGCTATTTCGATAATAATCAACTGGAGAATATAACGAATACGAATTTTTTGTCTGTCGTAGCTGACAAGCCAGGCCAGGGCGAGGATCACCGCCAGCGCCAGCAGGAAATGAAAAAATGCAGTCATGTTGTTCTTTTCGCAAGTCAATAAGGCCGCCATTTAGCCATAGCCGCTACGGCGGGTAAATATCTGGCGTAAAAAATCCTTTGCTTATTCTTTCCCTTCATAACAGGCGAATATTTTCATAAGTCATTATTTGTCAGCGATTTATTTACAACTGATCATCATTCTCTGCACATTTCGCTTGTGTTTCTGAGCATTGTAATGATAATCACTATCATAAATATTACCTGTTTTTGCATTCGTTGACGGTGCTTTACATTTAAGGGTATTGGCATGTTTGTCCCATTTCTCATTATGTTACGCGAAGGCCTGGAGGCGGCGCTGATTGTCAGCCTGATCGCCAGCTATCTGAAACGCACCCAGCGCGGCAACTGGATTGGCGTGATGTGGATTGGCGTGATCCTCGCGGCGGCGCTGTGTCTTGGCTTAGGCATTTTTATCAACGAAACCACCGGTGAATTTCCTCAGCGTGAACAGGAGCTGTTCGAAGGGATCGTCGCGGTCATTGCGGTGGTGATCCTGACGTGGATGGTCTTCTGGATGCGCAATGTCTCACGCAACGTCAAGCAGCAGCTGGAGCAGGCCGTGGACAAGGCGCTGCAGCGCGGTAATCACCACGGCTGGGCGCTGGTGATGATGGTCTTTTTCGCGGTCGCCCGTGAGGGGCTGGAGTCGGTCTTCTTTCTGCTGGCGGCCTTCCAGCAGGATGTCGGCATCTGGCCGCCGCTGGGGGCGCTGCTGGGTCTGGCCACCGCTATCGTGCTGGGCTTCCTGATCTACTGGGGCGGTATCCGCCTTAACCTTGGCGTGTTCTTCAAATGGACCAGCCTGTTTATTCTGCTGGTGGCCGCTGGCCTGGCCGCGGGGGCGATCCGCGCCTTCCACGAGGCGGGCCTGTGGAACCTGTTCCAGGATACCGCCTTCGATCTGAGCAACGTGCTGTCGACGCATACGCTGTTCGGCACGCTGCTGGAAGGGATCTTCGGCTATCAGGAGACGCCGAGCGTCAGCGAAGTGGCTGTCTATCTGCTTTATCTGATCCCGGCGCTGGTGCTGTTTGCCCTGCCGCCGCGGAATAATACCACTGCCTCGCGGGCTGCCTGACCGGGCGCTGCGAGCTTATAAGCGACACTCTACTTACCGAAAGGGATGATCATGATGATTCATTTTCGCCGTAATGCGCTGCGGGTGACCGTGGCCGCGCTGCTCAGCTCTGCATTCGGTGCTCAGGCTGCGGATATCCCGCAGGTCAAAGTCACCGTCAACGACAAGCAGTGCGAGCCGATGCAGGTGACCGTTAACGCGGGTAAAACCCAGTTTATTATTCAGAACCACAGCCAGAAAGCGCTGGAGTGGGAGATTCTGAAAGGGGTGATGGTGGTGGAAGAGCGCGAAAACATCGCGCCGGGCTTTACTCAGAAGCTCACCGCGAACCTGCAGCCGGGCGAATATGACATGACCTGTGGCCTGCTCACCAACCCGAAAGGCAAACTGATCGTCACCGGCGCCGCCACCAAAGACGCGGCGAAAGCGGATGCGGTGCTGAGCCTCGGCGACGCGATCACCGCCTATAAAGCCTATGTGACGGCGGAAACCGCGCAGCTGGTTAGCGGCACCAAAGCCTTTACCGACGCGGTGAAAGCCGGCGATATCGAAAAAGCGAAAGCGCTGTACGCCCCGACGCGTCAGCATTACGAGCGCATCGAGCCCATTGCCGAGCTGTTCTCTGACCTTGACGGCAGCATCGACGCCCGCGAAGACGACTTCGAGAAAAAAGCGGAAGATCCGAAATTTACCGGTTTCCACCGTCTGGAAAAAGCGCTGTTTGGCGATAACAGCGTCAAGGGGATGGAAAAATATGCCGATCAGCTGAACAGCGATGTGCTGGAGCTGCAAAAGCGTATCAGCGAGCTGGCGTTCCCGCCGTCAAAAGTCGTGGGCGGCGCGGCAGGATTAATTGAGGAAGTCGCGGCCAGCAAGATCAGCGGTGAAGAAGATCGCTACAGCCATACCGATCTGTGGGACTTCCAGGCCAACATTGACGGCGCGCAGAAAATTGTCGACCTGCTGCGCCCGCAGCTGCAAAAAGAGAACAGCGCGCTGCTGGCGAAAGTGGACGCCAACTTTAAGAAAGTGGACAGCATCCTCAGCAAATATCGCACCAAAGACGGTTTCGAGACCTACGATAAGCTGACCACCGCCGACCGTAATGCGCTGAAAGGGCCGATCACCACCCTGGCGGAAGATCTGGCTCAGCTGCGCGGGATCCTGGGGCTGGACTAAGTCGATGGCACAGCAGAAACCCCACGACGTGAACGAGCCGTCACGTCGTCGCTTACTGAAAGGGATCGGCGCGCTTGGCGGCGCGCTGGCCATCACCGGCGGCTGCCCGGTAGCGCATGCGGCAAAAGCGGAAAGTTCCCCGGGGACGCTCACACCCGACGCGCGCCAGGAAAAGCAGCCATTCTATGGCCGGCATCAGGCGGGCATTCTGACGCCGCAGCAGGCTTCGATGATGCTGGTGGCCTTCGATGTGCTGGCGGCTGATAAAGCCGACCTCGAGCGGCTGTTTCGACTGCTGACCCAGCGTATCGCCTTTTTAACCCAGGGCGGCCCGGCGCCGGACACGCCGAATCCGCGGCTGCCGCCGATGGATTCCGGCATCCTGGGGCCGTGGATTGCGCCAGATAACCTGACCATCACCGTCTCGGTCGGCCATTCGCTATTTGATGAGCGCTTTGGCCTGGCGGATAAAGCACCGAAAAAGCTGCAGCCGATGACCCGCTTCCCCAACGATTCGCTGGATGCCGCGCTGTGCCATGGCGACCTGCTGCTGCAGATCTGCGCCAATACTCAGGATGCGGTGATCCACGCCCTGCGTGATGTCATCAAACATACGCCGGATCTGCTCAGCGTGCGCTGGAAACGGGAAGGGTTTATCTCCGACAGCGCGGCGCGCAGCAAAGGCAAAGAGACCCCTATCAACCTGTTGGGGTTTAAGGACGGCACCGCTAACCCGGCGAGCCACGACAGCGCGTTGATGGATAAGGTAGTGTGGGTGACAGCCGATCAGGACGAGCCGGCCTGGACCGTGGGCGGCAGCTATCAGGCGGCGCGAATTATCCAGTTTCACGTGGAGTTCTGGGATCGGACGCCGCTCAAGGAGCAGCAGACGATCTTTGGTCGCGACAAGCACACCGGTGCGCCGCTGGGGATGAAAAACGAACACGATACCCCGGATTACAGTAAAGATCCTAACGGCGAAGTCATTGCGCTGGATAGCCATATTCGTCTGGCCAATCCCCGCACGCCGGAAACCCAGTCCAGCCTGATGATGCGCCGCGGCTACAGCTATTCGCTGGGGGTTACTAACGCCGGACAACTGGATATGGGGCTGTTATTCGTTTGCTATCAGCACGATCTGGAAAAGGGTTTTCTGACGGTGCAGAAACGGCTTAACGGCGAGGCGCTGGAGGAGTATGTCAAACCGATCGGCGGGGGCTACTTCTTTGTTTTACCCGGCGTAGTGGATGAAAAACACTATCTGGGAGAGTCGCTGCTGCAGGCCTGATACCGACCCTGCCCGTATGGGCAGGGCGTTTTCTGCTGTTTTTCTCATTTTTCTTATATTTCCTGCCATGTGTTATATTTCTGTAATACAAATGACCGATAGTCTCCTACACTTGCTTAAGAACTATTTGTTGCGTCATTGTGAAAAATAAGTTGCATTAAGAATCTTTTTTGATGTACTTATTACATACGCGGTAGTTCCCGGCAGTGTGACGTTTCACTATGGAGATCGCGAATGGTAAGGTCCCGTACCGGACAACGTAAAACCTCAGACCGTACTCTTCAGCACGGAAGCCCCGCTTCCGGCAGCGATTTTCTTACTCTTTCTCTCTCCGCTTCGCATTATTACAACCTTGGCAGGGTACGCGGTGCGCGTAGCCGCGACTCGTTGTCAGTTCTACCGGCAAGCAATGGCTTACAAGGAAGCCAAACCTCAATCGTTCGTGCGCATAGTCGCGTCGATGTTGACGCGTGTGATGTAAACCAACAACGCAAGGTGCTATCCATGGGAAGACAAAAAGCAGTGATCAAAGCTCGTCGTGAAGCAAAACGTGTGCTGAGACGGGATTCACGCAGCCATAAGCAGCGTGAAGAAGAATCGGTCACATCGCTTGTGCAAATGAGTGGCGTAGAAGCAATTGGCATGGCGCGGGACAGCCGTGATACTTCCCCAATTGAGGCGCGCAATGAGGCTCAGGCGCATTATTTGAATGCCATCGACAATAAGCAGCTGATTTTCGCTACCGGCGAAGCTGGATGCGGCAAGACCTGGATCAGTGCGGCGAAGGCAGCTGAAGCCCTGATCCATAAGGATGTGGACAGAATTATTGTTACCCGTCCCGTTCTGCAGGCCGACGAAGATCTCGGCTTCTTACCGGGAGATATCGCCGAGAAGTTCGCTCCCTATTTCCGACCGGTTTACGATGTGCTGGTGAAAAGGCTGGGGGCTTCCTTTATGCAGTACTGCCTGCGTCCGGAAATCGGCAAGGTGGAAATCGCGCCGTTCGCCTATATGCGCGGACGTACCTTTGAAAATGCGGTGGTGATTCTGGACGAGGCCCAGAACGTGACCGCAGCGCAAATGAAGATGTTTTTAACCCGCCTCGGGGAGAACGTGACGGTCATCGTCAATGGCGATATCACCCAGTGCGACTTGCCCTCTGGCGTGAGATCTGGCCTGAGCGATGCGCTGGCGCGTTTTGAGGAAGACGAGATGATCGGCATCGTGCGTTTCACCACCGATGACTGCGTGCGCTCGGCTCTCTGCCAGCGGACGCTGAAAGCCTATTATTAATCGTCATACTGTGAGCAAGGCCCGGGCTAGCCCGGGCTTTGTTGTTTTTGGGCATCCTCCCGGCGGCGCTGCGCTTAGCCGGGCTACCTGGCGGGTAGGGTCTGGTAGCCCGGGAGAGGCATTGCTGCCGACCCCGGGGATGTCTGCGGTGCCACATGCGAAAAAAAAGCCCGTACATGCGTACGAGCTCTTCTTAAAATATGGCGGTGAGGGGGGATTGACTCGCTTCGCTCGCCCCTGCGGGGCAGCCCGCTTACTGCGTGCGCGGTCTGTCCAACTGGCGTTGCCAGTTGTCGAACCCCGGTCGGGGGTTCTCATCCCCCCCTGCGGAGAATATAAAAGAAAAGAGCCCGTACTTGCGTACAGGCTCTCATCTCGAATATGGCGGTGAGGGGGGGATTCGAACCCCCGATACGTTGCCGTATACACACTTTCCAGGCGTGCTCCTTCAGCCACTCGGACACCTCACCATATTGTCTTGCTGCTCACCTTGGGTGGGCAACGGGGCGCTACTATAGGGAGTTGCGTTAAAACGGTCAAGCATATTTTCTTCTTTCTTTGCCGTTCGCTCACGCAATGAACAATGCCCCGCTGCGGCTCAGCGGGGCGGGCGTTTTAGCGCTGGGAATCCAGCTGTTCGTTATTCTTCACGACGTCCTGCGCTTTGCTGTAGCTTTCGATCAGCAGCTGGTAGGCCGGGAAGACTTTGGTGTACACCTCCGCCCATTCTGCGGCGTCCGGGCGATTCCAGGTGCGCTGCAGCTCAGAGGCGACGGCGGCGGTATCCATTGGCACTACGCCGGCCTGTACCACGCGAGCCAGGGTGATCTCCTGCGCCATTTTGCTGTAGGTGCCGGAAGCGTCAATCACGGCAAACACTTTATAACCGTCGGCGACAGCGGCGATAGCCGGGAAGGCCATGCAGACGCTGGTGATGGTCCCGGCGATAATCAGCGTTTTACGACCGGTCGCTTTCACCGCGGCGACGAATTCCGGGTTATCCCAGGCGTTAATCTCACCTTTACGGGCGATGTATTTCGCATGCGGCGCGTTTTCATGAATCTCCGGGATCAGCGGACCGTTCGGCCCCTGCGGCACGGAGGCGGTCGTGATCACCGGGATCCCGGCAAGCGACGCCATCTTGGCCAGCGCGGCGGCGCGAGCGCGCAGCTCTGGCATCGGCATATCGCCGACGGTCTGGAACAGACCGCTCTGATGGTCAATCAACAGCATTGCGGTATCGTTAACATCAATCACCGGACGAGCACCGTTAAAGTTAGCGGGAGTAGACATAGTATTCACCTCAATCAGTTAGATTTGGCCAAAGCGGCCGCTGTTAAAATCGCGTACAGCTTCTGCGATCTGCGTTTTGTTATTCATGACAAACGGGCCATAGCCCACAATCGGCTCCTGTAGCGGTTCTCCGGCCATCAGCAGAACTTTTGCCGGGGCGGTCGCCTCCAGATGCACTGCGTCACCTGCCTGGCTCAGGACGGCCAGCTGGCCTTCGCGAGCAGATTCGGAACCGTTAATGATCACTTCCCCTTCCAGCACCACCAGCGCGGTACTCCAGCCCTCCGGTTGGCGCAGCGTGAGGTCGTGCCCCTGATTCAGCTGCAGATCCCACACGTTAAGCGGTGAGAAGGTATGGGCCGGGCCGCTGACGTCGTCATACTGGCCGGCAATAACCCGAACCTGTCCGGCGCCGTTCGCCAGCGCCACGGTGGGGATCGTCCCAGCGGTAATGCTCTGGTAGCCGGGGGTCGCCATTTTGTCTTTCGCGGGCAGGTTGACCCACAGCTGGATCATCTTCAGCTCGCCGCCGCTGCGGGTGAAGGCCTCCGAGTGGAACTCTTCGTGCAGGATCCCGGCGCCCGCCGTCATCCACTGCACGTCGCCTGGACCAATCCCCCCGCCGCGTCCGGTGGAGTCGCGATGCTCTACTTCACCGGCGTAGACGATGGTGACGGTTTCAAATCCGCGATGCGGATGCTCACCGACGCCGCGTTTTTCGCTGCCCGCCGGGAAGGTGTACGGCCCGGCATAGTCGAGCAGTAAGAAGGGGCTCAGCTGCTGGCCGTGCGTCTGATAGGAAAACATCGAGCGAACCGGGAAGCCGTCGCCTACCCAATGCTGCGCAGGCGCGGTGTAGACTCCTGTGATCTGTTTCATGGCTTTCTCCTGTGTATCGGTATCTGATGTAAATAAGCTTATATCCGGGACGACGTATGCGGTAGTGAGCAAAAATGACCTATACTGTTCCAAAAATGGAACAATGGAGGAAGGATGCAGGATCTCAATGACTTCGCCTGGTTTGTCCAGGTGGTAGACCATGGCGGTTTCGCCGCGGCGGGGCGAGCGCTTGACCAGCCGAAATCCAAACTCAGCCGCCGCATTGCGCAACTCGAGGAGCGGTTGGGCGTGCGTTTGATTCAGCGAACCACCCGTCAGTTCGCGGTCACCGAGGTCGGGCAGACCTTTTATCAGCATTGCAAAGCGATGCTGATTGAGGCCGAGGCGGCGCAGCAGGCGGTCGAGACGCTGCGCGCCGAGCCGCGCGGTAGCGTCAGGATCACCTGTCCGGTCACCTTGCTGCATGTCCATATCGGACCGATGCTGGCGCGATTTATGGCGCGCTATCCTGGGGTAACGCTGCATCTTGAGGCGACCAACCGCCGGGTGGATGTGGTCGGGGAGGGCATTGATGTGGCGATCCGCGTCCGTCCCCGGCCCATCGAGGATAGCGACCTGGTGATGCGCGTGCTGGCGGACCGCGGGCACCGGCTGGTGACCAGCCCGGATCTCATTTCCCGGCTCGGACGTCCGCAGGCGCCGTCCGAGCTGAGCGCCTGGCCGGGCCTCAGCCTGGGTGCGAACAAGCATCAGCATAAATGGCAGCTCACCGGGCCCGGGGGAGCGAGAGCGGAAGTGTATTTCACGCCGCGAATGGTGACCACCGATATGCTGGCGCTGCGCGAGGCGGCGATGGCCGGCGTAGGCGTGGTGCAGCTTCCTTTATTAATGGTGCGCGATCAGCTGGCGTCAGGTGAATTAGAGGTGGTTCTGGACGAGTGGCAGCCGCGGCGGGAAGTGATCCATGCGGTATTTGCCTCACGGCGCGGGCTGCTGCCCTCCGTCAGGGCGCTGGTGGACTACCTCAGCGAAGAGTATCAGCGGATGGAGGAGGATTAGCTTCGGGATTGGCTTTTCTCGAGGGGCTCCCCCCCCCGGCAGAGAATATAAAAGAAAAGAGCCCGTGCTTGCGTACAGGCTCTCATCTTGAATATGGCGGTGAGGGGGGGATTGACTCGCTTCGCTCGCCCCTGCGGGGCAGCCCGCTCGCAGGCTCGCGGTCTGTCCAACTGGCTGCGCCAGTTGTCGAACCCCGGTCGGGGGTTCTCATCCCCCCGGCGGGTGCCACATGCGAAAAAAAAGCCCGTACATGCGTACGAGCTCTTCTTAAAATATGGCGGTGAGGGGGGATTGACTCGCTTCGCTCGCCCCTGCGGGGCAGCCCGCTTACTGCGTGCGCGGTCTGTCCAACTGGCGTTGCCAGTTGTCGAACCCCGGTCGGGGGTTCTCATCCCCCCCTGCGGAGAATATAAAAGAAAAGAGCCCGTACTTGCGTACAGGCTCTCATCTCGAATATGGCGGTGAGGGGGGGATTCGAACCCCCGATACGTTGCCGTATACACACTTTCCAGGCGTGCTCCTTCAGCCACTCGGACACCTCACCATATTGTCTTTCCCGTTGTTGTCGGGAACGGGCGCTAATGTAGGGAAATACGTATCGCCCGTCAATCAACTTTTTGCAAAAAAAGCGCGTTTAGACAAACTTCGAGCAACTTGCTCCTTAAACGTGCGAAATCCGTTTTTTTTGTCGCCAGTAGCTTTTCCCTTTTCGCTCGGGGGAAATTTGTTATGCTGGCAAACCAATAGAAAACAATGAGTAAAATAAGACGCCAGCGTTAATCGGCCAAAGGCGTCTGCTATCAGGAGCCCCTATGGAGATTATTTTTTACCATCCGACCTTTGATACCCAATACTGGATCTGTGAGCTGGAAAAGCAGTTACCCGGCGCGCGGGTGCGCGAGTGGAAAGCGGGCGATAACCGGCCGGCGGACTATGCCCTGGTCTGGCATCCGCCGGTAGAGATGCTGCAGGGCCGGGCGCTGAAGGCCGTGTTCGCCCTCGGGGCAGGGGTGGACTCTATTCTCAGCAAGCTGCGCGACCATCCGGATATGCTGCCGCTGTCGATTCCGCTGTTTCGTCTCGAAGATACCGGTATGGGACGGCAGATGCAGGAGTATGCCGTGAGCCAGGTGCTGCACTGGTTCCGCCGCTTTGATGACTATCAGGCGCTGAAGCTGGCTTCCCGCTGGCAGCCGCTGCCAGAGTACCGCGCCGACGAATTCACCGTCGGGATTATGGGCGCCGGCGTGCTGGGGGCGAAGGTTGCGGAAAGTCTGCAACCCTGGGGGTTCCCGCTTCGCGTCTGGAGCCGTAGCCGCAAATCCTGGCCGCAGGTGCAGAGCTTCGCCGGCCAGGCCGAGCTGGGCGAATTCCTGCAGGGCACTCGCGTGCTGATCAACCTGCTGCCGAATACCGCCGAAACCGCCGGCATTATTAACCAGACGCTGCTGGCGCAGTTGCCTGATGAGAGCTATGTCCTCAACCTTGCTCGCGGCGTGCATGTCGTTGAAGAGGATCTGCTGGCGGCGCTGAACAGCGGTAAGCTCAAAGGGGCGATGCTCGATGTCTTCAGTCGCGAACCGCTGCCGCAGGAGAGCCCGCTATGGGCGCATCCGCGGGTGGCCATGACCCCCCATGTGGCGGCAGTGACCCGTCCAATGGAAGCTATCACCTACATTGCGGAGACCATTAGCCGGCTTGAGCGAGGGGAGCCGGTAAGCGGTCAGGTCGACCGCCAGCGCGGTTATTAAGACGAGAGAACCCCGCCACGGCGGGGTTTTTGCTAATCAATAGCCCGGTTTCCTGCTATTCTTGCGGCAAACAGAAGAGGAGAATGTGATGTATCCCGTTGACCTGCACATGCATACCGTCGCCAGCACCCATGCCTACAGCACCCTGCACGATTATATTGCGGAAGCAAAGCGTAAAGGGATCAAACTCTTCGCCATCACCGACCACGGCCCGGACATGGCGGATGCTCCGCACTACTGGCACTTCGTTAATATGCGCATCTGGCCCCGCCTGGTAGACGGGGTGGGGATCCTGCGCGGTATTGAGTCGAATATTAAAAATATTGAAGGCGAGATCGACTGTTCCGGACCGATGTTGACTTCTCTCGATCTGATCATCGCCGGATTTCATGAGCCGGTGTTTCCGCCGCAGGATCGTGACACCCATACACAGGCGATGATAGCCGCGATGGCCAGCGGTAAAGTGCATATGATTAGCCATCCGGGTAATCCGAAATTCCCGGTGGATATCCCGGCGATTGCCGAAGCGGCGGCTCGCTACCAGGTGGCGCTGGAGATTAATAACTCCTCGTTCGTATCATCGCGCGTGGGCAGTGAAGACAACTGCCGGGCCATCGCCGCCGCAGTGCGTGATGCCGGGGGATGGGTGGCGCTGGGCTCGGACTCTCACACCGCCTTTACCCTCGGGGAATTTACCGAATGCCGCAAGATCCTTGATGCGGTCGATTTCCCGGAGGAGAGGATCCTCAACGTTTCTCCGCGTCGCCTGCTTAACTTCCTCGAGTCGCGGGGCATGCCGGCGATCCCGGAATTTGCTGACCTTTAATTTGTATAACTGGAATAACTGAATGAACGAGTTTTCAATCCTCTGCCGCGTGCTGGGTTCGCTGTATTACCGTCAACCGCAGGACCCGCTGCTGGTGCCGCTGTTTACCCTGATCCGCGAGGGCAAACTGGCCGCCAGCTGGCCGCTTGAGCAGGACGAGCTGCTGGCGCGTCTGCAGAAAAGCTGTGAAATGCAGTCCCTGGCGACGGACTATAATGCGCTGTTCGTCGGTGAAGCCTGCAGCGTCCCGCCGTACCGTAGCGCGTGGGTGGAGGGTTCCTCGGAAGCGGAAGTTCGGGCTTTTCTGAGCGAACACGGCATCCCGACAGGGGAAGGTCCGGCGGATCATCTCGGCTCGCTGCTGCTGGCCGCCTCCTGGCTGGAGGATCATGCCGCAGAAGACCAGAGCGAGACGCTGGAGCTCCTGTTCGCCGACTATATCCTGCCGTGGTGCGGGACGATGCTGGGGAAAGTCGAAGCCCATGCGCACACGCCGTTCTGGCGCACCATGGCGCCGTTGACCCGCGACGCCATCGCCGCGATGTGGGACGAGCTTCAGGAAGAAGATGAGCAATAATATGTGATGTAAATCACTGTTTGAGTGAAACTGAAATAAAGTTCATTCATATACTGTGTTTTAGATCGCATTCTTCCGGCGCGTATCTGCTAGGATACGCGCCATGAACATACTCTTCGCAATCGCATTAACGACAGGCATCCTCTCCGGGATTTGGGGGTGGGTGGCGGTCGCTCTCGGCCTGCTGAGCTGGGCCGGATTCCTCGGCTGTACGGCCTATTTCGCCTGCCCGCAGGGCGGCTTGAAAGGGCTGGCCATCTCGTCCTGCACGGTGATGAGCGGCGTGGCCTGGGCGTTAGTGATTATCCACGGTAGCGCGCTGGCGCCACAGGTGCAGATCCTCAGCTATATGATGACCGGTGTGGTCGCCTTCCTGATGTGCATTCAGGCGCGACGGACGCTACTGTCGTTTGTCCCGGGCACCTTTATCGGCGCCTGCGCGACCTTCGCGGCAGACGGCGACTGGCGTCTGGTGATCCCTTCCCTGGCGCTGGGTCTGGTCTTTGGCTATGCCATGAAAAATAGTGGCCTATGGCTGGCGGCCCGTGCGGATAAGCATAAATCGTTCGCCAACGACAACGCCTGATCGGCGGGACGACTAAAAAACAGGACCTTACGGGTCCTGTTTTTTTTACTTCTCGTCACCGGACAAAGCGATAATCTTGCTCCCGCAGGCGAGAATGCCCTAGTATCGGCAGAAAGCCGTATCCACACGCTATGCCGACAGGAGGAGAAATGGCTGTTAAACCTGAGGTAATTCTCGGCGATATTACGACACTTGATGTCGATGTGATTGTTAATGCGGCAAATCCCTCGCTGCTGGGTGGTGGCGGAGTAGACGGGGCCATCCACCGGGCGGCCGGTCCCGCGCTGCTGGCGGCTTGCAAGCAGGTGCTGCAGCAGCAGGGCGAATGCCCTCCCGGGCATGCGGTAATTACTATTGCCGGCAATCTGCCGGCCAGCGCGGTGATCCACACCGTGGGCCCGGTCTGGTACGGCGGCGACCGCATGGAGGCGCAAACCCTGGCCGATGCTTACAAAAACAGTCTGCAGTTGGCCTCGGCAAACAACTATCGCTCCATTGCGTTTCCGGCGATAAGCACCGGCGTGTATGGCTATCCGAAAGAGGAAGCGGCGGCGATCGCCGTGCGCACCGTCACCGCGTTTCTCACTCGCTATAATCCTCTTGAGCGCGTCCTGTTCGTCTGTTTTGACGAGGAAACGGCGGCTATTTATCGCCGCCTGCTGGCGTCATACCCCTGATTCAACAGAATAGGCTATGATAACCGCCAGTCTTGACGGGAATGATGGGTAGCAGGAGGGAGCAGGGTGTCAGAAGGAAAAGTCCAGCAGAAACAGCAGGCGCGCCGCGCGGAGATCGTTGTCGCTGCGCAAAAATGTTTCGCTGAAAAGGGGCTGCACGGCGCTTCCGTCGCCGATATCGCCCGGGAAGCGGGCCTGAGCGTCGGTCAGCTATATCGCATTTTTGCCAGCAAGGAAGCGATCATCGAAGCGATTGTTAGCGAAATCGTCAACGCCAGAGTCGGGGAGATGATCGATGAGAACCACAATCTGGCGCGTAAAGCGGCGGTTTTGGCCGGCAGGATCCCGACGTCGGCAGCCACCAAAAGCGATAATTATCTGCTGATGGAGATCAATGCCGAGGCCTCGCGTAACCCACGCTTGCGTGAGATCCTGATGCAGGCCGATCGGCGGTTGAAAGAGGAGGGCGGTCGCCTGTCGCAGCGCTACCATCCCGGGCTCAGCGATGCGCGACGCAATGCCGCATCAGAGCTCATCGCCGTTCTGACAGAGGGGGCAGCCTACCGCTGTGAGCTGAGCGCCTCCACCCCGGTCGATAAGGCAGATTTAGAAGCCCTGTACAATATGATTTTCGACCGGCTTTTTGACGAGCAGGCATAATACGGCACGCCTGGCGTGCCGCACAGGCAAATGGTTAGCTGGCCGAGGCTGGGGTTTTGGCCGGTTTGTTCATCGGTTTACCGGAGAACAGGAAACGCAGCAGCGGAATGCGCAGATGAATTTCATACAGAATCAGGGCAATACCCACCACAAAAACCAACCCGCCAATAAAGCCTAAGGTATTGGACTTAATGACCGGGGTGATCCACGCCCCGTACAGCAGCGTCAGCGGATGGTGCACCAGGTAAATAAACAGCGAAGCATTGACGAAATAGGTTACGCGCGCCGACTGGAAGTTCAGCAGGCGATGGCCGAGCGAAAAGACCACATTGACCATCCACAGCCCAAGCACCATGGTGATCACCGATTCCGTTTCATACATCCAGCCGTCGCCGGAGCCGTACTGCTGGTTCAGCCGGTAGGCGATAAATCCCAGCAGCGCCGCTGCGCAGCACCATGGTGACGGGGTGGTAAACATCGCCTTCAGACGCGGATTAATAAAGGTCTGCGCCCCCAGCACAAAGAAGGGAAGATAGAACAGCGTCTGCATCACCACAAAGTTAAACAGACCATTGCTAAGCAGCGGCGGGTAAATCAGGAACAGCGATCGGCGGATCAGCGCGTAAAGCACACCCAGCGCAAGGAAAATCATCGTTAGCTGGCCCATAGTGACAGTGTCACCAAAGGCTGAGGCGCCCCCTGCCGGGCGGCGCGTCAGCCATTTAAACAGCACCACGCCCAGCGAGGTCAGCACCACCAGCACCAGTAAAAACCACAGGTGGGAAATAAGCTCCCACGCCAGGGTGTTAAATTTGTCGTACCCGGAAAGGGTGTGCCAGTTTTCCGCCTTGCCGTTGACGTACTGCAGCATAATAAACTGCGGCAGCGTCAGCAGTGGGATAGCGGTCAGCATCGGAATACCGACCCGTTCGACGCGCACTTTCCACCACTTTTTCAACGGGTAGCGCAGGAACAGCATGTAGGAGAAATAGCCGGAGATGACGAAAAAGACCTGCATCCGGAAGGCATGGATGAAGTCATTAAACAGCGTCAACCACCACGAGGGCTCAGCGCTGTTGACATGCCAGCTGTGGCTGGAATAGATCAGCGAAATGTGGAAAGGGATCCCCAGCAGCATCAGCCAGGCGCGGATGCTGTCGAAGAAATATTCACGCTGTACCGGAGTATTATTCATACGATTCACGACAATCTCAGATAATTCGTCTTATCACTCAAGATGATAACGCTTACATTATCAGCAACCCTACATGAACTCGGGGTACCTGTCTCCAGGATAAGCACGCAAAGTGCAAACGGGATAGCGAACTGTTTATTCCCTGCGCCGCTACGCTGAACAAAGCAGGGATTATGTTGTCGGATTGCCTGAGTTTCCATTAAAATAGATCGGATCGATTTAAGCACACAAAGGGGGAAGTGCTTACTTATATGAAACATAAACCACAGATGATGAAAATGCGTTGGTTAAGCGCAGCCGTAATGTTGTCCCTGTGTACTTCATCTGCATGGGCATTTAGCATTGATGACGTTGCAAAAGAGGCCAAAACGTTAGCCGGGAAAGGCTATGAAGCGCCGAAGAGTAACCTGCCCTCCGCTTTCCGCGACATGAAATACGCGGATTACCAGCAAATTCAGTTTAATCACGATAAAGCTTACTGGAATAACCAGAAAACCCCATTCAAGCTTGAATTTTACCATCAGGGTATGTACTTCGACACGCCGGTCACCATCAATGAAGTGACGGCCACCAGCGTGCGCAAAATTAAATATAGCCCGGACTATTTTAACTTTGGTAACGTTCAGCACGATAAAGACACGGTGAAAGACCTCGGTTTCGCCGGCTTCAAAGTACTGTATCCGATCAATAGCAAAGATAAGAACGATGAGATCGTCAGCATGCTCGGTGCCAGCTACTTCCGCGTGCTGGGTCAGGGTCAGGTTTACGGCCTGTCCGCGCGCGGCCTGGCTATCGATACCGCGCTGCCGTCCGGCGAAGAGTTCCCGCGTTTTCGCGAGTTCTGGATCGAGCGTCCTAAAGCCACCGACAAACGTCTGACTATCTATGCGCTGCTGGACTCCCCGCGGGCAACCGGCGCTTATCGCTTTGTCATCATGCCGGGACGCGACACCGTGGTAGATGTCCAGTCCAAAGTTTACCTGCGTGACAAAGTGGGAAAACTGGGCGTGGCGCCGCTGACCAGCATGTTCCTGTTCGGTTCCAACCAGCCTTCTCCGGCGCTTAACTATCGTCCGGCGCTACACGACTCCAATGGTCTGTCGATCCTGGCCGGTAACGGCGAGTGGATCTGGCGTCCGCTGAACAACCCGAAACACCTTGCCGTTAGCAGCTATGCGATGGAAAACCCGCAAGGGTTCGGCCTGCTGCAGCGCGGCCGTCAGTTCTCGCGCTTCGAGGATCTCGACGATCGTTATGACCTGCGTCCGAGCGCCTGGATCACCCCGAAAGGGGAGTGGGGCAAAGGGAAAATCGAACTGGTTGAAATCCCGACCAACGATGAAACCAACGATAACATCGTGACTTACTGGACGCCGGATCAGCTGCCGGAGCCGGGCAAGGAGATGAACTTCAAGTACACCATCACCTTCAGCCGCGATGAAGACAAGCTGCATGCGCCGGATAACGCTTACGTTATGCAGACCCGCCGCTCTACCGGCGACGTGAAGCAGTCGAACCTGATCCGCCAGCCGGACGGCACCATTGCTTTCATTGTCGACTTCACCGGCGCCGATATGAAAAAACTGCCGGCGGATACCCCGGTCGCCGCCCAGGCGAGTACCGGCGATAACGCTGAAATCGTTGAAAATACCGTGCGTTACAATCCGGTGACCAAAGGCTGGCGAATGATCCTGCGTTTGAAGGTGAAAGATCCGAAGAAAACGACGGAAATGCGCGCCGCGCTGGTTAACGGTGATGACACGTTGAGCGAAACCTGGAGCTATCAGCTGCCTGCCAATGAATAAGATAACAAAGTACATTGACGCATTGCCGCTGTCGGACGCCGAGAAATCGGCGCTGCCGGACACCAGCCTGCAGGCCGTTCATCAGGCCCTGGATGACGACCATCAGACCTTCGCCCGCGAAGACGACTCCCCGCTGGGGTCGGTCAAGGCACGGCTGGCGCATAGCTGGCCGGATTCGCTGTCTGGCGATCAGCTGGTGAAGGACGATGAAGGCCGTACTCAGCTGCATGCGATGCCTAAAGCCAAGCGCTCCTCAA
>ERZ501031.148-NODE-148-length-20622-cov-5.671561_pt1 | contig 20622 bp, 18 predicted proteins | sample MGYA00248843_ERZ501031 | MGnify/ENA primary metagenome ERZ501031 (study PRJEB25958, sample SAMN03398557) | human skin metagenome | study: EMG produced TPA metagenomics assembly of the Human Skin Microbiome Metagenome (human skin metagenome) data set. | reverse complement strand
TCAGACGTGTGCTCTTCCGATCTAGGTCTGGCCTATGTTGATGAACTCTCTCCTGATGAAATTCGCGAATACCGCGGCACCCTGAAAGCGCCGGGTAAAAACAGCCCGTATCGCGACCGCAGCGTGGAAGAGAACCTGGCGCTGTTTGAAAAAATGCGCAGCGGCGGCTTCGAAGAGGGCAAAGCCTGCCTGCGCGCGAAGATCGATATGGCGTCGCCGTTTATCGTGATGCGCGATCCGGTGCTGTACCGCATTAAGTTCGCTGAGCATCATCAGACTGGCAACAAGTGGTGCATCTACCCGATGTACGACTTCACCCACTGCATCAGCGATGCGCTGGAAGGCATTACCCACTCGCTGTGTACCCTGGAGTTCCAGGACAACCGCCGCCTGTACGATTGGGTGCTGGACAACATCAGCATCCCGGTGCATCCGCGTCAGTACGAATTCTCGCGCCTGAATCTCGAATACACCGTGATGTCCAAGCGTAAGCTGAACCAGCTGGTGACTGAGAAGCACGTGGAAGGCTGGGACGACCCGCGTATGCCGACCATCTCCGGTCTGCGTCGTCGCGGCTACACCGCCGAATCCATCCGCGAGTTCTGCAAGCGCATCGGCGTGACCAAGCAGGACAACACCATCGAGATGGCGTCGCTGGAGTCCTGCATTCGTGAAGATCTGAACGAAAACGCCCCGCGCGCGATGGCGGTGATCGATCCGGTGAAACTGGTTATCGAGAACTATCCGCAGGGCGAAAGCGAAATGGTGGTGATGCCGAACCATCCGAACAAGCCGGAAATGGGCAGTCGTGAAGTGCCGTTCAGCGCCGAAATCTGGATCGATCGCGCGGACTTCCGCGAAGAAGCCAACAAACAGTACAAGCGTCTGGTGCTGGGTAAAGAAGTGCGTCTGCGCAACGCCTACGTCATCAAAGCGGAACGCGTGGAGAAAGATGCCGAAGGCAATATTACCACCATCTTCTGCACCTACGATGCCGACACCCTGAGCAAAGACCCGGCCGACGGCCGCAAGGTCAAAGGCGTGATCCATTGGGTAAGCGCGGCGCATGCGCTGCCGGTAGAGATCCGTCTCTACGATCGTCTGTTCAGCGTGCCAAACCCGGGCGCGGCGGACGATTTCCTCGCGGTAATCAACCCGGAATCGCTGGTGATCAAACAGGGGTACGCGGAGCCGAGCCTGGCGCAGGCCGAAGCCGGTAAAGCTTACCAGTTTGAGCGTGAAGGCTATTTCTGCCTCGACAGCCGCTATGCAACCGCAACCAATCTGGTGTTCAACCGCACCGTCGGGCTGCGTGATACCTGGGCGAAAGCGGGCGAATAACATTTCTTTTCTGTCAAAGCGTCGCTCCCAGCGGCGCTTTTTTTGTTTCAGAATCAGCTAATTAAACTTTTCATTTTCGTGATGCGAATTAATTCTGTTTCTGCGCGGTAATAAATAGCGCTTCTGATGTTTCCTGTCACATACAAAAAACCAATGTAATCGCTTTCAATGATTGCGTTTTTCCCTGATTTTGCAATGACTTCCATAACAAAATCATCAGAGATAAGACTGTAACAAAACGACATAAAATATGTGCGCTTTGTCATAATCTTAAGCTTTGCCTCACGAAAAACATTGATAATTCGCGTCACGAAAAATAGTCTATCTATAGTGGTTTCGCGGTCTTTTTTACCGCCCCACATTTTGCAGTTTTATTTATTTTTTAGCGATTGACCGCTGGTCTTCGCCTTTTAAAACGTCAAAGAGGATATGCACATGCGTACGTTTAGTGGCAAACGTAGTACGCTGGCGCTGGCTATTGCCGCCGTCACCGCGATGTCGGGCTGGGTTGTGGCTCCACAGGCCAGCGCAGCAGGCTTTATCGATGATTCAACCTTAACCGGCGGTATCTATTACTGGCAGCGTGAGCGTGACCGTAAAGATGTGACCGACGGCGACAAATACAAAACCAACCTTTCCCACTCCACCTGGAACGCCAACCTGGACTTCCAGTCCGGCTATGCCGCCGATATGTTTGGCCTTGATATTGCCGCGTTTACCGCGATTGAAATGGCGGAGAACGGCGATAGCGGCCACCCGAACGAAATTGCCTTCTCGTCACGTAACAAAGCCTATGACGAAGACTATTCCGGCGATAAGAGCGGCATCAGCCTGTATAAAGCCGCAGCGAAATTCAAATATGGTCCGGCGTGGGCACGTGCGGGCTATATCCAGCCAACCGGCCAGACTCTGCTGGCCCCGCACTGGAGTTTTATGCCAGGTACCTATCAGGGGGCGGAGGCCGGGGCTAACTTCGACTATGGCACGGCGGGCGCGTTAAGTTTCTCCTATATGTGGACGAACGAGTATAAAGCGCCATGGCATATCGAGATGGACGATTTCTATCAGAACGATAAGAAGACCAAAGTCGATTATCTCCACTCCGTCGGTGCTAAATATGATTTCAAAAATGACCTGGTGCTGGAGGCGGCATTTGGTCAGGCTCAGGGCTATATCGATCAGTACTTTGCTAAAGCCAGCTACAAGTTTGACGTCGCCGGCGCGCCGCTGAGCACCAGCTACCAGTTCTACGGCACCCGCGATAAGGTCAGCAACGGCGGGGTCAACGACATCTATGATGGCACCGCATGGCTGCAGGCGTTAACCTTTGGTTATAAGGTGGCGGATGTCCTGGATCTGCGTCTCGAGGGAACCTGGGTGAAGGCTGATGGCCAGCAGGGCTACTTCCTGCAGCGTATGACCCCGACCTACGCCTCTTCCAATGGTCGTCTCGATATCTGGTGGGATAACCGCTCCGACTTTAACGCCAATGGCGAAAAAGCGGTCTTCTTTGGTGCGATGTATGACATGAAAAACTGGGATATGCCGGGCTGGGCGTTCGGCGCGTCTTATGTCTACGCCTGGGATGCGAAGCCGGGAAGAATGTCCTCTCCGGATGCGTACTATGACCCTGACTATCGCCTGAAAGAGTCGGCCTATAGCCTGGATGCAATGTATACCGTACAGGAAGGGCGGGCGAAGGGCACCCTGTTCAAACTGCACTTTACCCAATACGACAACCATTCCGATATTCCGAGCTGGAGCGGCGGCTACGGCAACATCTTCCAGGATGAGCGCGACGTGAAGTTCATGGTTATCGCCCCGTTCACTATTTTCTGATGCCTGCGCGGCGGGCGTGAGCCTGCCGCACCTCTGGGAGAACGACAATGAAAAAAATGCTGCTTATTGCCATGATGGCAGCGGGCCTGGTGGCCTGCACCACGTCGCCGGCGCCGAAAGAAGACACCAAACTGAAAGATGCCTATAGCGCCTGTATTAATACGGCGGAAGGGAATCCGGACAAGATTGAAGCCTGCCAGAGCGTACTGAATGTGCTGAAAAAGGATAAACAGCACCAGCAGTTCGCCAACCAGGAGAGCGTTCGCGTCCTGGATTACCAACAGTGTATTCAGGCCACCCGCACCGGCAACGATCAGGCGGTGAAAGCGCGCTGCGATCAGATCTGGAAGGAGATCCGCAGCAATAATACGACCCATTAAATCAGACGACAGCGGCAAACGGGCGGGGCATATCTCCGCCCGTTTGTTTTTTTGCGCTGACTCTCCGCCGGCTGATAGCCGCGGCTCAGCCGCACGAACAGTAGCGCGGTGGCAATGAATCCGCACAGCGCGGCGCACATTAGCCACCAGCCCGGCGGGCTTTTATCGCCGGTGAGCTCGACCAGGGCGGTGGAAATAGCTGGCGTCAGGTCGCCGAAAATGGCAGTAGCGAGACTAAAGGCCAGCGAAAAGCCCACGGTGCGGACGTGTACCGGCATCACTTCGGTAAGCGCCGCGACCATCGCGCCGTTATGCATGCCAAAGAAGAACGAGAACCATAGCAGGACCAGCGTCATACGGGTGAAATCGGGCGCGACGGTGAGCCAGTGCATCACCGGCCAGGTGGTGAGCAGGGCCAGCACGGTAATGCCCATCAGCACCGGACGACGACCGATCCGATCAGAGATCGCCCCGCTGGCGAAGTTCCATATCAACTCTCCGGACAAAGCGGGGATGAGGAAAGTCACCCCAGGGGCGTGTGCGGGAAGGGCGCCAGAGGCGCCCATAAAAAAGCCAACCGGCAGGTTGGCTTTTCAGTCTCAGCGAAACGGGGAATTATTTTTCCACCGCGTCGTGGGCGTGTTCGTCCTCGCGGCAATCCCCTTCCGCACAGTGACCGTACAGATACAGACTGTGGTTGGTCAGGCGGATGCCGTGGCGGGAGGCAATTTCACGCTGGCGTAATTCGATCGAGTCGTCGCTGAATTCGATCACTTTGCCGCAGTCGAGGCAGATCAGGTGATCGTGGTGATGCTGCTGGGTCAGTTCGAAAACGGATTTTCCGCCTTCGAAATTATGACGAGTCACGATGCCGGCGTCATCAAACTGGTTGAGGACGCGGTAAACGGTCGCCAGACCGATCTCTTCGCCCATGTCGATCAGGCGTTTATATAAGTCTTCCGCACTGACATGATGGTTATCCGGTTCCTGCAGCACTTCAAGGATTTTTAGTCGAGGAAGTGTGACTTTCAGGCCAGCCTTCTTTAATGCGGTATTGTTGTCAGTCATGCGGAATCTGTCCTGTTGCTAAACGATCTACTTCCTTCAACGGAAGTCATACAGAAATTAACCCGACGTAATGCGTCTCATTATAGAACTGCCACTGGTAAATGAAAACTGCAAGCATCAGGCCTGGTTTGCTGTCAAAAACGAGGCACCAGCTACAAACTGCGTCACGTGCCTCGTAGAATCAGAGGACATTGTACAGATATGTGATTAAAAGTTAAAAACTTGTAGCTATTAGTTTGATTGCTTTTGTCTATTAATGCGGCGCAACTCAATGATTGCGCCGCTTAATCATCAGGCGTTTTTGATTTCTTCGAGGTGCAGCTCTTCGGCAACCTGCTTCACCCATTTCTCAACGCGCTCGTTGGTCAGCTCCGGCTGGCGGTCTTCATCAATGGCGAGGCCGACGAAGTGGTCGTCATCCGCCAGGCCTTTGGAAGCTTCAAAATGATACCCCGCCGTTGGCCAGTGACCGACGATGGTCGCGCCGCGCGGCTCAATGATGTCGCGGATGGTGCCCAGCGCGTCGCAGAAGTATTCTGCGTAATCTTCCTGGTCGCCGCAGCCGAACAGCGCCACCAGTTTGCCATTGAAGTCGATCTCTTCCAGCGTCGGGAAGAAGTCATCCCAGTCACACTGCGCTTCACCGTAGTACCAGGTCGGGATACCGAGCAGCAGGATGTCGTGGGCTTCCAGGTCTTCTTTGCTGCTTTTGGCAATGTCGTGAACATCAGCAACATCTTTACCAAGCTGCTTTTGAATCATTTTTGCAATATTTTCGGTGTTGCCGGTGTCGCTGCCAAAAAAGATGCCGATGATTGCCATGAGTAAAATAACCTCTTGAAACTTAAATGATGTGGTAGGGACGCAATGCCCATAGATAACGGCAATCATAGCAGAACAGGCAAGGGCGCGGAAACAGCAATCACGCCCGACTGCACACTCTGCTACATGAATGCGGGTTTTTCGCGGAAAGTTAGACTTTTCCCTGGCTGCGCAGGGCGGTTAACTGGGTCATCAGCATCTCTTCAATGAGATCGCTGCGGCTCATATTACGCGCTTCCGCCAGCTCGTTGAGCGCATCGACCGCATCGGCGTTGAGTTTTAACTCCACGCGCTTCAGCCCGCGAACCTTATCGCGTTTCAGCTGGTTACGTTTGTTGATGCGCAGTTGTTCATCGCGCGACAGCGGATTGGTTTTCGGTCTTCCCGGGCGACGCTCGTTTGCGAACAAATCTAATGTCGTACGGTCCGTTTGTTCTTTTGCCATGATTCTGAGTGACTTCGGGGAAACAAGCTGCCGGGCTCTAGCCGGCGCAGATAGCGCGCCATCATACATCAGGCGAACGGCTGCGCCAACGACCGCGGGCATTCTGCGGCGCGGTCGGGCATATTTTAGCCAATCAGGCGGCGATGCTCGTCAGATAGCGGCGGATGGCGCGTAACACCGCCTCGGGTTTCTCGGCATGGACCCAGTGTCCGGCGCCGGCGATGACGTGGGCCCGGGCCTGCGGGAACTGGGCCAGCAGCGCGTCGCGGTAGGCGTCGGTCACATAGGGCGAGTTGCCGCCGGGAATAAACTGCGTCGGGTGCGGCCAGGCCGGGATGGTTTCCCAGCCGACGATATGCGGATACTGGTCCCACAGCACCGGCACGTTGAAGCGCCAGTCGCCGTCGACGAATGATTTCAGCAGGAACTGAATCACGCCTTCTTCCTGCAGGTGCTCGCGCATCACCTGCGCCGCCTGCTGGCGGGTGCTGGCGGCGGATTCGCTGACGGCGCGGATAGCGGCGAAAATCTCATCATGGCGGCGAACGTGATAATCCACCGGCGCGATATCGATAGCCACCAGACCGCTGATGCGTTCAGGCGCCAGGGCGGTAAGCGCCATTACCGCTTTCCCGCCCATCGAATGGCCGATAAAGGTGGCGCGCTCGATCTGGTGCGCGTCGAGCGTATCAAGCAGATCCTGCGCCATGGCGGGGTAGGTCATCTCTGGCGACCGCGGCGACAAACCGTGGTTGCGCATATCGACCTGCACAATATCGTGGTCGGCGATCAGGTCGCGGGCGAGGATGCCCAGGTTGTCCAGGCTGCCAAACAGACCGTGGACCAGCACGATCGGGGAGTGGTTGTGCGGATTCTGTGCAGATTGCGCTCGGCTATTTAATTTCATGGCAAAGTTCTTTTTTTCGCTCCGTCGGGTTAGGGTATTATGTTGGACATTCTGCCATCCGGCTGCAAGACCCAGAAGTTTTCTGAGTTTTACCGCCATCCTGGTTTGACGCTATCCGCGGTTGGGATTTGTACTTATAATCCCAACGATTTGTATTCAGAAAAGATATCGCACTGGATTAAGATGAAAACAATTGAAGTTGATGATGAACTCTATCGCTATATTGCCAGCCACACTCTGCATATCGGCGAGAGCGCATCCGACATTTTACGGCGTATGCTGAAATTTTCCGCCGTTTCCCAACCGGCTACACCGGTCAGCAAAGCCGCGCCGACGCTGGCGCCAGCGCCTGTCGCTGAGGTGAAACCCGCTAACCCGGTGAAAGATAAAGTCCGCGCCATGCGCGAGATGCTGTTATCTGATGAATACGCCGAGCAGAAGCGCGCGGTGAACCGTTTTATGCTGGTGTTGACGACCCTCTACTCCCTGGACAGTAAAGCATTTGCCGAGGCCACCGAGTCTCTGCACGGCCGCACGCGCGTTTACTTCGCGGAAGATGCGCGTACGCTGCTGAAAAGCGGTAATCAGACCAAACCGAAACAGGTTCCTGGTACACCGTGGTGGGTGATCACCAATACCAATACCGGCCGTAAATGCAGCATGATTGAGCACATCATGCAGTCGATGCAGTTCCCTGCGGAGCTGATTGAAAAGGTTTGCGGCACGATCTAGCTTTTTAACATTTGCACCAGAAGGATCAGGCAATGGCAATCGATAAACGTGCGGGGCAGCCTGCGCAACAGAGTGATTTGATTAACGTCGCCCAACTGACTGCTCAGTACTACGTGCTGAAGCCTGAAGTCGGTAATGCGGAGCATGCGGTAAAATTCGGCACCTCTGGCCATCGCGGTAGCGCGGCGCGCCACAACTTCAACGAACCGCATATCCTGGCCATCGCCCAGGCCATTGCGGAAGATCGTGCGAAAAACGGGATCACCGGTCCGTGCTATGTCGGCAAAGATACCCACGCCCTCTCCGAGCCGGCGTTTATTTCGGTGCTGGAAGTGTTAACCGCCAACGGCGTCGACGTGATCGTGCAGGAAAACAACGGCTTCACCCCGACGCCGGCGGTCTCCAACGCGATTCTGGTGCATAACAAAAAAGGCGGTCCGCTGGCGGACGGCATTGTGATCACCCCGTCACACAACCCGCCGGAAGATGGTGGTATCAAGTACAATCCGCCAAACGGCGGCCCGGCTGATACCAACGTCACCAAAGTGGTGGAAAACCGCGCCAACGAACTGCTGGCCGCGGGCCTGCAGGGCGTGAAACGCATTTCTCTGGACGCGGCGCTGGCTTCTGGCCACGTTAAAGAACAGGATCTGGTGCAGCCGTTCATTGAGGGGCTGGCGGATATCGTCGATATGGCCGCAATCCAGAAAGCCGGCCTGACGCTGGGCGTCGATCCGCTGGGCGGGTCCGGTATCGAATACTGGAAGCGCATTGGCGAGCACTACAAGCTCAATCTGACCATTGTTAACGATCAGGTGGATCAGACCTTCCGCTTTATGCACCTCGATAAAGACGGCGCCATCCGCATGGATTGCTCCTCAGAGTGTGCGATGGCCGGCCTGCTGGCGCTGCGCGATAAGTTCGATCTGGCGTTTGCTAACGACCCGGATTACGACCGCCACGGGATTGTCACCCCGGCGGGGTTGATGAACCCGAACCACTACCTGGCGGTAGCGATCAACTACCTGTTCCAGCATCGTCCGCAGTGGGGCAAAGAGGTGGCGGTGGGTAAAACGCTGGTCTCCTCCGCGATGATTGACCGCGTGGTGAACGATCTGGGCCGCAAGCTGGTGGAAGTGCCGGTGGGCTTTAAGTGGTTTGTCGACGGCCTGTTCGACGGCAGCTTCGGCTTCGGCGGCGAAGAGAGCGCCGGGGCCTCCTTCCTGCGCTTCGACGGCACGCCGTGGTCCACCGATAAAGACGGCATCATCATGTGCCTGCTGGCGGCGGAAATCACCGCGGTGACCGGGAAAAACCCGCAGGAGCATTACAACGAACTGGCGGAACGCTTCGGTGCGCCGAGCTACAACCGTCTGCAGGCTTCCGCGACCTCCGCGCAGAAAGCGGCGCTGTCCAAGCTCTCTCCGGAAATGGTCAGCGCTGACACCCTGGCGGGGGATCCGATCACTGCCCGTCTGACCGCGGCGCCGGGCAACGGGGCGGCGATTGGCGGCCTCAAGGTGATGACCGACAACGGCTGGTTCGCGGCGCGTCCGTCAGGCACCGAAGACGCCTACAAGATCTACTGCGAAAGCTTCCTCGGCGAAGAGCATCGCAAGCTGATTGAAAAAGAAGCGGTAGAGATTGTCAGCGAAGTGCTGAAGAACGCTTAACGACGCACTACCATCAGGCCCCTTGCGGGCCTGATTTTTTTCGCAAGGATAGCGATGAAAATACAACGGAAGTCCCTGTTTTTGTTCTGGGCGTGGATGGATCTCTTTTTCGTCCTGCAATTCTTATGGTGGAATATTGCCCACCGCCGCCTCCCTTTTTACGACGATCTACTCGCTTATCTCCAGCTGCTGCACACCTGGGGCTCCGCGGCGGTCTGGCTGTACCCGCTGAATGTTCTGCTGATTATCAGCATCCCGCTATCGATGATCTTTTTTTTCCGCCAGAGCCGCTATGCGCTGTGGCTGGCCTGGGGGCAGGCGCCGCTCAGGCTGCTGTTTATGCAGCCTTCGCTATCGCTGGGCCTGTGGCTGATTCAGGCTGCCGGGGTCCGGCATGTAGCGATCCTGGCAGGCTTTCTGCTGCTCTCTGAAGGGCTGAAAATCGCCAGCCTCTGGTACTGCAGAGGCGGGATTCAGGGCATAAAGCGATAGCCAATCCCGGTTTCGGTCAGCAAATGCTGCGGCCGTGCCGGATCGGCCTCCAGCTTTTGTCGCAGATGACCCATATAGATCCGCAGATAGTGGCTGTGCTCCACGGCGTTAGGCCCCCACACCTGATTCAGCAGCTGACGCTGGGTAAGCACTTTGCCGGGATTATTCAACAGCGCCGCCAGCAGGCGAAACTCGATAGGCGTCAGGTGGATCTCTTCGCTGCCGCGCAGGATGCGGCGGGCGGGGATATTGACCTCCAGGTCAGCGAAGCGCACCACCGGCTCATCGGCCTGCGCCGCGCCGTGGCGACGCAGCGCGACGCGCAGGCGGGCCTGCAGCTCGCCGATGCCAAAGGGTTTACTTAAGTAGTCATCGGCGCCGGCATCCAGGGCGGCAATTTTGTCATGCTCTTCGCTACGCGCTGACAGGACGATAATCGGCATCTGGCTCCACTGACGCAGGTCGCGAATAAAATCAATGCCGTCACCATCCGGCAGGCCGAGATCGAGGATCGCGAGGTCGGGCTTACGGGTGGCGGCTTCAATCAGCCCACGCTGCAGGGTTTCCGCTTCAAATACGCGCATGCCGTCGGCTTCCAGCGCGGTGCGCAGAAAGCGTCGGATAGCGTGTTCGTCTTCGATAATCAGAACGTTAATCACAATTCCTCAGGTAGCTCTTCCAGTTCAGGGGGCGTTTCTCCAGGCAGTGTAACACGGAATGAGGCGCCGCCCTCGGGCCGGTTGCTGGCGGAGATGGTCCCGCCGTGGACGTCGACGATGGCCTGACAGATGGCAAGGCCCAGCCCGACGCCAGGGATCGCCGACTCTTTGTTGCCGCGGGCGAATTTATCAAAGATAGTCTGCTCCTGGCCTGCCGGGATCCCAGGACCGTTATCCCATACTTCCAGCGACAGCTGCCGGGCGTCCGCCTCGGCGCGAATGCCGATGCTCGCCCGGGCGCCGGCATACTTATGGGCATTTTCCAGCAGGTTGATCAGCACCCGCTCGAACAGCGGCCCGTCGACATGCACCAGCTGGAGGGGATCGGGTAAATCCAGCTGAATATGCTGGCCGCCGAGGCTCGGTTCGAGCATGCGCAGCGCGCTGCCGACCACTTCCTCCAGCGTCAGCCACTCCTTATGCAGATTAAAGCCGCCGGACTGGATCCGCGCCATATCCAACAGGTTGTTCACCAGCCGGGTGGTGTTGAGCACATGCTGGCGGATTTCGTTGGCCTGCGGGGCATGTTTTGAACCTTCGCTGGCCAGATCGAGGGTCAGAATTTCCGCCTGGCCAAACAGCACGGTCAGCGGAGTACGCAGATCGTGCGACAGGGCGGCGAGCAGCGAGTTACGCAGGCTTTCCCGCTCGCTGGTCAGCCGGGCCTGCTCTTCGCTGGCGGTCAGGGTGAGGCGCTCCAGGGCGCTGGCCACCAGCAGGGTAAAGGTCTCCAGCAGCCGCTGCTGCTCCGGGATCATCAATTGGCGCAGATTCTCCGGTTCCACCACCAGTAGTCCCCAGGTGCGGGCGGCGCTCTTCAGGGGCAAGATCTGATACGGCACGCCGGGCAGGGTATCGGTGCCGGCGCCGGCAGGTTGGCCCTTATCAAAGCTCCAGCGGGCGATGGCATCATCCCACGGGGTCAGCCCTGGCTGGTGGGTTAAGGGCAGCAGTTTTCCCTGGGCGTCCGGGAGCAGCAGCTGGCTGCGGGCCTGAAAGGTGGAGGCGATGAAGCGCTCGCTGGTGGTGGCGATATCCTGCTGGCTGCGACCCACCGCCAGCGCTTTAGACATCTCATACAGATGGCGGGTACGGCGTTCACGGTAGCGCGCCACCCGCGCCTGGTAGCGCACGCCGGCGGTGAGGTTGCCGATAAGCAGGCCCACGGTGAGCATCACGCCGAAGGTGAGCAGATACTGGACATCCGACACCGCCAGCGTCCCGCGCGGGGCGACAAAACAGAGATCGAAGCTGATGACGTTGATCACCGTCGCCAGCACCGACGGCCAGCGGCCATAGACCAGGGCGATGATCACCACCCCCAGCAGATAGAGCATCACCAGGTTGGCGGCTTCGAAAGCCATCAACCACTGCATGGCCACCAGGGTAATGATGGCGCATAGCGCCACCGCCACCGCGCAGCCCTGCAGCTGCAGGCGCCATTTCTCCAGCGCCGGACGGCTGTCGCTGGCGCGTGCGGCAAGGGGGAAGGGTTTCTCATCGAGGGCGATCACCACCAGATCGAGGTCCGGCGCATGGCGAGCCAGACGATCGGCGAAGCCGCTGCGATCCCACCAGCGGCGCTTGCTTTGGCGGCCAATGACGATTTTGCCGAGGTTATGTTCGCGGGCGTAATGGAGGACCGCTTTCTCTTCCGACGGGTCGGAGAGGGTGGCGGTTTCGGCCCCCAGCTCCTGGGCCAGACGCAGCGCGGCGAGAATAGCCCGCCGCCGGCCTTCCGGCAGCCGGTGCAGGGAAGGGGTCTCGACATACACCGCATGCCAGACGCTGCCCAGGCGGGCGGCGAGCCGGGCGGCGGCGCGCACCAGCTTTTCGCTGCCGGTGTTGTGCCCAATACAGAGCAGGATCGCATCGCGGGTGTGCCAGACTTTCTCCTGGCCCTGGCGGTCGCGCCAGGCGCGCATCTGCTCATCGACGCGGTCGGCGGTGCGGCGCAGGGCCAGCTCGCGCAGCGCAATCAGATTGCCCTTGCGGAAAAAGTTTTCGATAGCGCGCTCGGCCTGGCCGCCGATGTAGACTTTGCCCTCATTGAGCCGCTGGCGCAGATCGTCAGGGGGGAGGTCCACCAGCACCACGTCGTCCGCGGCGTCAAAGAAGGGATCGGGAACCGTCTCCCGCACCTGCACGCCGGTGATCCCGCTGACGACGTCATTCAGGCTTTCCAGATGCTGGACGTTAACGGTAGTGAAAACATCTATCCCGGCCTCCAGCAGTTCATCCACATCCTGCCAGCGCTTTGGATGGCGGGAGCCTGGCGCATTGCTGTGCGCCAGCTCATCCACCAGAATCAGCGCCGGACGGCGGGCTAGAGCGGCGTCGAGATCGAACTCATAGACGTACCGCCCGCGATGGGCAAGCCGCCGCGGCGGCAGGGTGCTCAGGCCCTGCAGCATCGCGGCGGTCTCTTTACGGCCGTGGGTCTCCGCCACGCCAATCAGAATATCCAGCCCCTGGGCGCGCAGCCGCTGCGCTTCCGCCAGCATCGCCCAGGTTTTCCCCACCCCGGCGCAGGCGCCAAAGAACACTTTCAGTTTGCCGCGATGCGGGGCGGCGGTGTGCTGCAGCAGGCGGTCAGGGTCCGGGCGCAGCGGCTCGTCACTCATTTACTTATCCTTCAGGGCATCCAGCGCCATATTGAGTTGCAGTATATTGACCACCGGCTGGCCAAGGAAGCTCAGCAGCGGGGTTTGTGTGGCATGATTCACCAACTGGGTTACCTGCTCAACGCTCAGCTGGCGCGCTTGAGCCACCCGGGGCACCTGCCACAGCGCGGCGGCCGGAGTCAGGTTGTTATCGAGACCGCTCGCCGAGGTGGTGACCAGTTCGACCGGCACCCGCGGGTCGGCGTCCGGGTTGGCGGCGCGCAGGGCCTGCACGCGCTCGCTCACCGCTTTATCCAGCGCCGGGTTGCTGGCGGCGAGGTTGCTGCCGCCAGAGGCCATGGGATTATCCGCCGTCTCCGCGGTGGCCGACGGGCGGCCCTGGAAATAGCCTGCGGCGGTGAAGTTCTGGCCAATCAGCGCCGAGCCGCGCACTTCACCGTTCAGGCGGATCAGCGAGCCGTTGGCCTGTGAGTTAAACCACCATTGTCCCAGGCTGGTGGTAAGCAGAGGATAGACGCCGCCGGTGAGCAGCGTTAACAGAATAAATAGCACAAGTGCCGGACGAATCAATGACATAGTTTGTTCCTCACACCAGACCGCTCAGGGTCAGCAGCAGGTCGATGGCTTTAATACCGATAAAGGGCACCAGCAGACCGCCGAGGCCGTAGATCCACAGGTTGCGGCGCAGCATCGCCGAGGCGGAGAGCGGGCGATAGCTGACGCCTTTCAGGGCCAGCGGGATCAAGAAGACGATGATCAGCGCGTTGAAGATAACGGCGCTGAGGATCGCCGATGAGGGCGAATGCAGGCCCATCACGTTCAGCATGGCCAGCTGAGGATAGACCGCGGCAAACGCCGCCGGAATAATGGCGAAATATTTCGCCACGTCGTTGGCAATACTGAAGGTGGTCAGCGAGCCGCGCGTCATTAACATCTGTTTGCCGATATGGACCACCTCAATCAGCTTGGTGGGGTTGGAATCCAGGTCGACCATGTTGCCCGCTTCCTTCGCCGCCTGGGTGCCGGAGTTCATGGCCACCGCCACGTCGGCCTGAGCCAGCGCGGGCGCGTCGTTGGTGCCGTCGCCGGTCATCGCCACCAGCCGACCTTCCGACTGGTACTGGCGGATCAGCGCCAGCTTGGCTTCCGGCGTCGCTTCGGCGAGGAAATCATCGACGCCGGCCTCGGCGGCGATCGCCGCGGCGGTCAGGCGGTTATCGCCGGTGATCATCACCGTTTTAATGCCCATTTTGCGCAGCTGGGCGAAACGTTCTTTGATGCCGCCTTTGACGATATCTTTGAGCGCAATAATCCCCAGCACCTTTTCGCCTTCGGCGACCACCAGCGGCGTGGCCCCCTGGCGGGCGACCTCTTCCACCTGTTTATCGACATCGGCAGGGAAGTGGCCGCCGTTGGCCTCCACGTGGCGGCGAATGGCGTCCACCGACCCTTTGCGGATCATGCGCTGATCGATATTGATGCCGCTCATCCGCGTTTGCGCGGTAAAGGGGACAAAGGTGGCGTGCAGCGACTGCAGATCGCGTTCGCGCAGGTTAAAGCGCTGTTTCGCCAGCACCACGATGCTGCGCCCCTCAGGGGTTTCATCCGCCAGCGAGGAGAGCTGGGCGGCGTCGGCGAGGGTTCGCTCTTCCACGCCGCGCGCCGGCAGGAAGGCGGAAGCCTGGCGGTTGCCGAGGGTAATGGTCCCGGTTTTATCCAGCAGCAGGACATCGACGTCGCCAGCGGCTTCCACCGCGCGGCCGCTGGTGGCGATCACGTTGGCGCCGAGCATACGGCTCATCCCGGCGACGCCGATGGCCGACAGCAGCCCGCCGATGGTGGTCGGGATCAGGCACACCAGCAGGGCGACCAGTACGGTAACGCTGACCGCATTGCCGCTCCACGCCGAGAAGGGCCAGATGGTGGCGGTGGCCAGCAGGAACACCAGCGTCAGGGCGATCAGCAGGATCGTCAGGGCGATCTCGTTCGGCGTTTTACGGCGCTGGGCGCCTTCCACCATGGCGATCATCCGGTCGAGGAAGGTTTCTCCCGGGTTCACGCTGCAGCGGATCACCAGCCAGTCGGAGAGAATGCGTGTCCCGCCGGTCACCGAGGCAAAATCGCCACCGGATTCACGGATCACCGGGGCAGACTCGCCGGTAATGGCGCTTTCGTCCACCGAGGCGCCGCCTTCGATGACTTCGCCATCGCAGGGGATAATATCCCCGGCTTCCACCAGCACCACGTCGCCTTTGCGCAGGTCTTCCGCCGGCACGTGGTCGACCGGCGCGTCATGCTGCGGGGCGCGCAGTTTGCGGGCGAAGGCCGTTTTTTTCACCCCTTTCAGGCTGTTGGCCTGGGCTTTGCTGCGGCCTTCCGCCATCGCTTCGGCAAAGTTGGCGAACAGCACGGTAAACCACAGCCAGATACTGACGGCGGCGGTAAAGGTGGCGCTACCGGTCAGGGCGCCGCCAGCCATGGCGATCGCCAGCAGGGTAGTTAACAGACTGCCCACCCAGACGATAAACATCACCGGATTGCGCCATTGCACCATCGGGCTGAGTTTTTTCACGGCATCCAGCAGCGCCTGGCGCACCAGCGTCGGCTCCAGCAGGGCTAATTGTTTGCGACTCATAACAGGGTGCTCCGCATCGCTCAAAGTAAGGAAAAGTGTTCAGCCAGCGGGCCAAGCGCCAGCGCAGGAATAAAGGTCAGGGCGCCCACCAGCAGCACGGTGCCGATCAGTAAACCGATAAACAGGGCGTCGTGAGTGGCCAGGGTGCCGGGGCTGGCCGGTTGAATTTTCTTCGCCACCAGCGAGCCGGCGATGGCCATCACCGGAATGATGACGGCGAAGCGGCCGACCAGCATGCAGAACGCCAGCAGCAGGTTCCAGAACGGCGTCGCCGCGCCCAGGCCAGCGAAGGCGCTGCCGTTGTTATTGGCCGCCGAGGTGACGGCGTACAGCACTTCGCTAAAGCCGTGCGGTCCAGGGTTGAACATCCCGGCGCGGCCGGCGTCGGTCATCATCGCCAGCGCCGTGCCGAGCAACACCAGCGTCGGGGTGACCAGAATGGCGAGGGCGATCATTTTCATTTCCCGGACATCGATTTTCTTCCCGAGGTACTCCGGGGTGCGGCCGACCATCAGCCCGGCGATAAATACCGCCAGCATAACGAACAGCAGCATGCCGTACAGGCCCGAGCCGACGCCGCCGAATACCACTTCGCCAATCTGCATCAGCCACATCGGCACCATGCCGCCCAGCGCGGTGAAGGAGTCATGCATGGCATTGACCGCGCCGTAGGAGGCGGCGGTGGTGATCACCGCGAACAGACTGCTGGCGAGAATACCGAAGCGACTCTCTTTTCCTTCCATATTCAGGCTGCTGTCGGCGCCCAGCGTCAGCAGATGCGGATTGCCGCGGGTCTCCGCCCACATCACCACGGCGACGCAGAGGATAAAGATCAGCGTCATTGCCCACAGGATGGCGCGTCCCTGACGCCGATCGCTTACCACCTCGCCGAAGGCGAAGCACAGCGCCGCCGGGATCAGGAAGATCGCCAGCATCTGCACGAGATTGGTCAGCGCGGTCGGGTTTTCAAACGGATGGGCGGAGTTGGCATTGAAGAAACCGCCGCCGTTAGTGCCCAGCAGCTTAATCGCTTCCTGTGAGGCGACAGGCCCCATCGGCAGCAGCTGGTGCACCCCTTCGAGGGTGGTAAAGGGCTGGTAGGCCTGCAGATTCTGCGGCACGCCCTGCTGAATAAAGAACAGGGCCACCAGCAGAGAGAGCGGCAGCAGCAGCCACAGGGTAATGCGCGTCAGATCGACCCAGGCATTGCCGAGGGTCGACATTTTCTGCCGGGCGAAGGCGCGGGTCAGGGCGAAGACCACGGCAATGCCGGTGGCGGCGGAGAGGAAATTCTGCACCGTCAGGCCGACCATCTGGCTGAGATAACTCATGGTGCTTTCGCCGGCGTAAGCCTGCCAGTTGGTATTGCTGACAAAGCTGATCGCGGTATTGAGCGCCAGATCCCATGACAGCCCCGGCAGGTGCTGCGGGTTAAACGGCAGCACGCCCTGGAGCATCAGCAGGGCAAACAGCGCCAGGCCGCCGAGGGCGTTAAACAGCAGGATCGCCAGCAAATACTGCAGCCAGCCCATCTCCTCGGCGCGGATCCCGGCCACGCGCCACAGGACGCGCTCGACGCCGGCCAGGCCGGGAAGCGGGATATCGTTCACCATTCTCGCCAGACACATCCCCAGCGGGCGCGCCAGCACCAGCAATACCAGCAGATAGCTGGCTAATAATAAAAATCCCTGGGCAGCCATCAGAATGCCTCCGCATGTATCAAGGCATAAACCAGATAAGCCAGTAACAGGAACACCAGCCCAACGCCAGTGAGTACGCCTGCAGTCACAATCCACCTCCGGGTGTGTTTTCGATTTACCTGGAGGATAGAAATTACGGCGCAAAGATTTCGCAAAAATCCGCGGGTGCGGTGTAAAAAAAGTATAAAAATGACAAAGGCACAAATTAACTGATGGTTAGTATTAATTTAACTTTTTCGTAACTAATTTACGTGGCGAATGTAAATTAAGTATAAATACGTGCTTTTTAGTGGTCGGATGAGTAGTAAAATTACAAGCAGAGCGGTATTATTTTGCTCAGACAAACATGATTAATTTTACCGGCGCTGCTTGCCGGCCTGACAAAGGGGAGAGAAATGATGGCGTTGTACAAAGCTTATCCTGCTCATATTATTTTGCTGCGTCGTGCTTTCGCCGTCGTGGCTGGCGTCGCAGCGCTGCCGGTGATGCTGTTCTGGAAAGATCGCGCCCGCTACTACAGCTGGCTGCACCGGGTGTGGTCGAAAACCAGCGAGCAGCCGGTGTGGATGGCGCAGGCGGAGAAAGCCGCTCACGATTTCTATTAATCCTCCTGCTGCGAAGAAAATAACAAGACCGCCGGGTTGCCCCGGCGGTTTTTTTTCGCCGCTTGTCTACACTCGTTTTTATGCGCCGCCTTGGAATTGGCAGGTGCGTATTTTGCCGGAGCGCGCTATTTTTGCCGGCTTAGATCATAAGATGAGTATTGCTGACGGATAATAAGGAGTGATATGGCCACCCATCTGGTCTGGTTACGCACGGATTTACGCATTCACGATAACCTGGCGCTGGCTGCCGCCTGCCGCGATCCGCAGGCGCAGGTGCTGGCGCTGTATATCGCCACCCCGGGGCAGTGGCGTGAACATCACCTGGCGCCACGGCAGGCCGCTTTTATCGCCAGCCATTTACAGAGTCTGCATGCCGCGCTGGCGGAACGGGGTATACCGCTGTGGGTAGAAGAGGCGGACGATTTTACCGCCAGCGTCGAACGGCTGGCCGATTTTTGCCAGCAGCATCAGGTCAGTCACCTGTTCTACAACTATCAGTACGAATTCAATGAACGCCAGCGCGATGCCGCCGTTGAGAACACCTTGCGCGACGTGATTTGCCAGGGCTTCGACGACAGCGTCCTGTTGCCGCCCGGCAGCGTACTGACCGGTGGCGGCGAAATGTATAAAGTCTTCACCCCGTTTAAAAATGCGTTTATTCGCCGTCTGCGGGACGGACTGCCGGCGTGCGGGGCGGCCCCTAAGCCGCGCCAGGCGCCTGCCCGCCAGGCGCCGCCGCTGCCTGAGCTTAACTACCCGCAAACGCCGTTCGACGGGCTGCTGTTTGCCGCGGATGAAAAAACGGCGCTGGCGCGTCTGCGCGCGTTTTGTCAGCAAGCGGCGGCGGATTACGAGGGGCAGCGCGACTTCCCGGCCGTGGAAGGGACCAGTCGCCTGTCGCCCTGCCTGGCCATCGGCGTGCTGTCCCCCCGCCAGTGCCTGCATCGTCTGCTGACGGAACATCCCGCCGCGCTGGACGGCGGAGCCGGCGCCACCTGGCTTAACGAGCTGATCTGGCGCGAGTTTTACCGCCATCTGATGGTCTACTATCCGAAGCTCTGTAAAGGACGGCCATTTACTGCCTGGACAGATAAGGTCGCCTGGCGCGCAGAGGAGGCCGCCCTGCAGGCCTGGCAGCGCGGGGAGACCGGTTTTCCGATTGTTGATGCCGCCATGCGCCAGCTGAACGCCACCGGCTGGATGCATAACCGGTTGCGCATGATTGTCGCCAGCTTCCTGACCAAAGATTTGCGCCTCGACTGGCGGGCGGGCGAGCGCTATTTCATGAGCCAGCTGATTGATGGCGACCTGGCAGCGAATAACGGCGGCTGGCAGTGGGCGGCTTCAACGGGCACCGACGCCGCGCCCTATTTCCGCATATTTAATCCCACCACCCAGGGCGAAAAGTTTGATAAACAGGGGGTGTTTATACGTCGCTGGCTGCCGGAGCTGGCAAAGGTGCCGGAGAAGGCCCTGCATCAGCCGTGGGCGTGGGCGGATAAACAAGGGATCACGCTGGACTATTCGCGCCCGATAGTTGATCACAAGCAGGCGCGGCAGGAGACGCTGGCGGCCTGGGAGGCCGCCAGAAAAGGAATTACTCCACCGCCAGACGGCGGGTCCTGACTTTCAGCGAATGATACAGCCAGATGACCAGCACCACGCCGACGCAGGCCAGCGCGCCCCAGGTGATCTGGCTGAAGACGGTAATGTAGGCGTCAATGGAGTAGTTCACCGCTCCGGCGGCGTCGAATGACGCCTGCGAGGTCTGGTCGGCGATAACGCCGGCCAGATAGTTGGCGATGGCCCCTGAGAGCAGCATATAGATACCGGTCAGTACCCCAGTGACACCCGGGATCTCAATGCGGGTGATCTGCGACATGGCGACCGGGTCGATAAACAGTTCGGCAAAGCCCATCACCGCCAGACCCAGCACCATCAGCGGCATGGACGACTGACCATAGGCCGCCGACCAGCGGGCGCTGAGGGTCAAAATGCAGAACCCGGCGCTCATCAGGCCCAGACCGAGGGCAAATTTCCCCCAGATGCGCACGGTGCGATTGCCGTTCACGCTCTCTTTCACCAGCCACGCCAGCACCATGCCGCAGAGCATCACCGCGAAGGCGTTGATTGACTGGAACATAGCGGTAGGGACTTCGTAGCTCATGATATGGCGGTTAACGAAGCGGTCAATATACAGGCTGATGGAGCTCCCGCCCTGCTGGGCGAAGGCCCAGAACAGCAGGCTGAAGGCGGTCAGGACGACGATCAGGCGCAGATCCTTGCGCTGTTTATCGGTTTCGGCGCGCAGGTAGATCCGCGCCAGTACCGCGAGGCCAATGGCCGTGGCCACGATCAGGGCATACACCGACCACTCCTGCCAGAACAGTACCGCAATCAGCAGCGGGGCGGTAACCAGCAACACCAGCAGCCAGCCCCAGTTCGGCAGCAGGAAGCGGCGCGCGCACAGCGCCTGGCGGTTGACGCCAGCGGTATGCTGGAAATGACGGTTGCCGCAGAGGAAAATCACCAGCCCCGCGACCATGCCGATGGCCGCCAGGGCAAAGCCCATCGCCCAGCTATACTCCTCCTGTACGTAGCCGCAGGCGATCGGCGCGATAATCGAGCCGATATTGCCGC
>ERZ501031.136-NODE-136-length-21760-cov-5.367427_pt1 | contig 21760 bp, 18 predicted proteins | sample MGYA00248843_ERZ501031 | MGnify/ENA primary metagenome ERZ501031 (study PRJEB25958, sample SAMN03398557) | human skin metagenome | study: EMG produced TPA metagenomics assembly of the Human Skin Microbiome Metagenome (human skin metagenome) data set. | reverse complement strand
ACCCGGGGCGGGCAGATCTTTATCCGCCTCGATGGGGCGTTTGACCGCCTGCAGCAGATCCGCGACACGCCGATTATTGCCGGGGGCAGAACGCTGAAACTGGCCGATGTCGCCACGGTTGAGCGGGGGTACGAAGATCCCGCCACCTTCCTGATCCGCCATCAGGGCGAACCGGCGCTGCTGCTGGGGGTGGTGATGCGCGAGGGCTGGAATGGTCTGGCGCTGGGGAAAGCGCTGGATGCCGAAACGGCCAGCATCAATCAGAGCCTGCCGCTCGGCATGTCGTTGACCAAGGTGACCGATCAGTCGGTGAATATCAGCGCCGCGGTCGATGAGTTCATGATCAAATTCTTTGTCGCCCTGCTGGTGGTGATGACGGTGTGCTTTGTCAGCATGGGGTGGCGCGTGGGCGTGGTGGTCGCGGCGGCGGTGCCTTTAACCCTCGCCGTGGTGTTTGTGGTGATGGAGGCGACCGGCAAAAACTTCGACCGCATCACTCTCGGCTCGCTGATCCTCGCCCTGGGGCTGCTGGTGGATGATGCCATCATTGCCATCGAAATGATGGTGGTAAAAATGGAGGAGGGGTACGACCGCCTCAAAGCCTCGGCCTATGCCTGGAGCCATACCGCCGCGCCCATGCTGGCCGGTACCCTGGTGACGGCCGTGGGCTTTATGCCTAATGGATTTGCGCAGTCCACCGCCGGGGAGTACGCCAGCAATGTGTTCTGGATCGTCGGTATCGCGCTGATTGCCTCCTGGATTGTGGCGGTGATTTTTACCCCCTGGCTGGGGGTGCACCTGTTGCCGGACAGAAAGCCCGCGGCGGCCGGCCACGCCGCGCTGTATGGCACCCCGCGCTATCAGCGCTTCCGTCGGCTGCTGACCCGGGTTATTGCTCATAAATGGCGCGTGGCCGCCGGAGTGGTGGCGCTGTTTATCGTGGCGATCCTGGGCATGAGCGTGGTGAACAAGCAGTTTTTCCCCACCTCCGATCGTCCGGAAGTGCTGGTTGAAGTGCAGCTGCCTTACGGGTCGTCGATTAGCCAGACCAGCGCCGCGGCGGCGAAAATTGAGCACTGGCTGCAGCGGCAGCCGGAGGCGAAGATTGTCACCAGCTATATCGGCCAGGGCGCGCCGCGCTTTTACCTGGCGATGGCTCCGGAATTGCCCGATCCCTCCTTCGCCAAACTGGTGGTGTTGACCGACGGGCAGGGTGCCCGCGAGGCGCTCAAGCGGCGGCTGCGGGAGGCGGTGGCCAATGGCCTGGCGCCGGAGGCGCGGGTGCGCGTCACTCAGCTGGTGTTTGGCCCTTATTCGCCTTATCCGGTCGCCTGGCGGGTGATGGGGCCCGATCCGCACGCTCTGCTCGACATCGCCGAGCGGGTTAAATCGGTGCTGCAGGCCAGTCCGCTGATGCGCACCGTCAATACCGACTGGGGTTCGCGGGTACCGGTGATGCATTTCAGCCTCAATCAGGACCGGCTGCAGGCGAGCGGACTCAGCTCCCAGTCCGTCGCCCAGCAGCTGCAGTTCCTGCTGTCAGGGAGCCCGATCACCACCGTCCGGGAAGATATTCGCGCCGTGCAGGTGATCGGCCGCGCGGCGGGCGACATCCGTCTGGATCCGGCGAAAATCGCCGACTTCACCCTGGTGGGCAGCGGCGGGCAGCGGGTTCCCTTGTCACAGATTGGCGACGTGTCGATCAGGATGGAGGACCCGCTGCTTCGCCGTCGCGACCGCACGCCGACCATCACCGTCCGCGGAGATGTTGCGGAGAACCTGCAGCCGCCGGATGTCTCCACCGCGCTGATGAAGCCGCTGCAGCCCATTATCGACTCGCTGCCGCCTGGCTATCGCATCGAGACGGCGGGGTCGATTGAGGAATCCGGCAAGGCCACCCGGGCGATGGTGCCGTTATTTCCGATAATGATCGCCCTCACGCTGCTGATCATTATCCTGCAGGTGCGTTCGCTGTCGGCGATGGTCATGGTTTTCCTGACCGCGCCGCTGGGGCTGATTGGCGTGGTCCCGACGCTGCTGCTGTTCAATCAGCCGTTTGGCATCAATGCCCTGGTGGGCCTGATCGCCCTGTCGGGGATCCTGATGCGCAATACGCTGATCCTGATTGGCCAAATCCATCATAACCAACAGGCGGGGCTCGATCCGTTCCACGCGGTGGTGGAGGCGACGGTGCAGCGCGCCCGCCCGGTTCTGCTGACCGCGCTGGCGGCGATCCTGGCGTTCATTCCGCTCACTCATTCGGTCTTCTGGGGAACGCTCGCCTATACGCTGATTGGCGGGACGCTGGGGGGAACCATCATGACCCTTATCTTCCTGCCGGCCATGTACGCGATCTGGTTCCGCATCCGTCCGGAGAACACGGTACAACAGACAGAGTTGCACCTTCAGAGGTAATTCCACTTTGCCGGACCTGGGCGAGGCACATGGCCAGGCCAGGTCCCGGGCAGCGTCAGGCGGGTAAGGATACCGGCACCGCATGAGTGCGGTGTTGATCCTGTTCGAGGCGATCAAGGCAATCGAGGCTGATGGCCGATGGCGAGGTCGCGCCGGTGAGGGTCATGGTAACCTTCATATCCTCGGCAAATAAGCGCAGCAGATGCGCCACGCCCGCTTCGCCCGCCGCGGCCAGGGCATAAATATAGGCCCGACCGAGCAGCACGCCTTTCGCGCCGAGGGCCAGCAGACGTATAACGTCCACGCCGGAGCGCACCCCGGAATCGGCAAGCACTGTCAGATCGTCGCCGACCGCATCCACCACCCTGGGCAGCGCCCGGGCGGTGGGGATGGCGCCATCGAGCTGTCTGCCGCCATGATTCGACACCACAATACCATCGGCGCCCAGCCGCACGGCATTGCGCGCATCGTCGGCATCGAGGATCCCTTTGATGATTAATTTTCCTTGCCAGCTGTCGCGGATCCACTCCAGATCGTGCCAGGCGATGGACGGGTCGAAGTTGTTGCTGATGAACCCCATATAGTCGTCCATGGTCATTTTGTGGCCGGTGTAGGCTTCGATATTACCAAACGACAGGGGTCTGCCCGCCAGCCCGACGTTCATCGCCCAGCGCGGATGGGTGCAAGCCTGGAGATATTGTCGCAGGGTGGCGTGCGGCCCGGACATCCCTGAGCGGTTATCGCGATACCGCGAGCCGGGGATTGGCATATCGACGGTAAATACCAGGGTTTTCATGCCAGCGGCCCAGGCGCGCTCCAGCGCGTTACGCATATAGCCGCGATCTTTCAGTACGTACAGCTGGGACCAGAGCGCGCCGCTGGCGTGGCTCGCCACCTCTTCAATCGAGCAGACCGACACGGTGGATAAGGTGTACGGGATCCCGGCGCGGGAGGCGGCGCGGGCCGCCTGGACTTCGCCGCAGCGGGCGTACATCCCGGTGGCGCCGACGGGCCCCAGCGCCACGGGCATCGCCCATGGGGCATCAAGGATCGTGGTCGCCAGCGTCGGTTCGCCGGCCCCGCACAGTACGCGCTGGCGAAGAGCTACCGAGGCAAGCTCGGCGGCGTTGGCGTTCATGGTGTTTTCCGCCACCGCGCCACCGTCAATATAATCGAAAAGGAAGCGGGGCAGACGACGACGAGCGGCTTCGCGATAATCGCTGGGGGCTGAAACAATCATTATTATGTCCTTATGTTTTTTAACCTTAGTGGATGTTCTGCAGGTAAAAAAACTATAGGCCTCTAAAAACCGGCGAGGAAATGAAATATTAGCATTCCCACTATTCCCTCATGGAATAATCTGCGTTGCACTCTGTGGTTGTTATTTTCTTTTAATGCTAACCGGTAAGGACATTATTTTTTGCGCCGGGCGCGGATTGGGCACAATAAATCAGCCTTACGCCAGGCCACAGCACTGAAAAGGGGAAGGAGGGATCAGCCCGGCGCCAGGGAATACGCGCGCAGAAAGACGTCCAGGGCGCGCTCAACCCGCTGTTTGATTTCGTCGTCGGACAGCGGAGGTCTTGCGCCAAGTTTTATCGCCAGGCTGGTCATTCCCAGCCATAAACCGGCCAGTTCGTCGGCAGCCTCCTGCGGATCGCAGGCTCGTAAAGTACCGGCTTCGATCGCCTCGGCGATGATCGCTTCCAGCATCTGCTGCGCGCGCCCCGGCCCGGCGGCGTAAAAGCGGCCGGGGAGATCGGGGTGACGCACGGCAGCCGAGGCGATCAGTCGGTCCCAGCCGGTCAGTTCCCGCTGGTTGATAAAGCGGACAAAGCGATAGCCAAACGCCGTCAGCACCTCGATCAGCGGCAGATGATGGCGCTGGGCGAAATCATGGTCGCTGATGGTGAGATCCGATTCCTGGCGTAAGACCGCCTCTATCAGATGTTCTTTATCGCTGAAATTGGCATACAGGGTGGCTTTCGCCACCCCGGCTACGCGGGCGATTTCGGCCGTTGTCACCTCCAGGCCCTGTTCCAGAAACAGCTTACGGGCGGCCTGAAGTATCGCCTGCGTTTTCAATGGATCTTTTGGCCGACCTTTCTGACGAGGGGTTTCGCTCATCGCCGATAGCCTGCAAACAGCGCGCTCATAATTAATCCTCCGACCACGGTAATGTGTTCAAGCGCAATATGGAATTCCTCAGTGCGCCGGGGTTCACTGAAGGCCCAGAAGGCGTGTCCCAGCGGAATAGTGAGTAATGTAAACACAATCAGCATCCCCGATCCAATCCAGCCGTAGCCGGCAGGATTAAAAACGATCAGCGCCGAACCCGCCAGCTGGCAAAAAATCGTGCCCGCCGCGAACAAGACCGGCCACGGCAGGCCGACGGTCACCATCTCCTGAACGATCTCCGCGAAATGAAAGACGCCGTAGATGCCTGCCATCCAGAAGAAGAAGGTCACCAGGACGCGAGAGAGACAAAGGGTGATGAAAAATAAGGTCGAATTAGGCATAAGATTTTACGCAATTGATAATTAACAGACCAAAGAGTCAAAAAATAATTTCAAGACTCACAAGTCTGTTAATTGTTCATTAGTGTTATGCCATTGCAATCAGCCGCTTAGTTTGTTTTTCTCCTGCCAGGTGCCCTGCCGCAGGCTTTGCGTCAGACGTAAAGAAGGTTAATTTGAAATTGAGCAGATGGTATCTTTTGCTAGCCTTTCTGAGGAGGACAGACGGAGCGACACCATGAAAGATAAAGATGAACAAACGGCATTGATTGGCATGGCCATCGGCGCGGCGGTCATTAGCTTAGTGGCTACACAAAAGCAGATTAATCAGGGGAGTATCGTGGATGAACTGGTGAGGCTGGGCAGACAGAAGGGGGACGGGGTAGAGGATGAGGTCTTTGTCCAGGCCGCCCGGCTGGTGAGTAAAGGCACCTAGCCAGCCGGTATCCCGCCTGGCAGCCCCGTTTGCCCGTTTTATTTTGGTTTTTATTTCCCGAACGCGGCCAGGCGAGCGGCGCTTATTCCTTTCCTGAAGCGTTACCGGCGGGCGCTTTCACTACCCGCTTTTTTCTAGCGTATGGCCGGGGCCGCGCCCCGCGCTGGCATGGTCTTTCTGTTACGTTGTCACTTTATGCTCGCCTGCAACGGATAACCAACAAGGTGGTCTGCCGCTATTGCATAAATCGGTATTTTCGATACATCTTTGCCATTGCGTGCGGAGATAGAATGATTTCAAAATAACATATTATAAATCAATCCATTAAGTTCTATTTGCACACCCTGATAATCCCTGGGCGAGGGTCTATGCTTATAAAAAGCACTAAATGAGGCAATACCCCTGCTGCAGAAGGGTTGAAGTGATAATCATTATCACTAACATGGCGGTATGCCTTGATGGCGCCAACCTGGAGGTCTATCGATGGAAGTACAAGCAGGAACTTTTAATCCCGCCGATTTCAGCTGGCAGGGACTGACCATGACGCCGGCCGCTGCCGCGCATATCCGCGATCTGATGCGCAAGCAGCCGGATAAGAAAGGGCTGCGGCTGGGCATTAAAACCAGCGGCTGCGCTGGTTTTGGCTATGTGCTCGAAATGATTGCCGAGCCGGCGCCCGACGATCTGCTCTTTGAATCTGACGGGGCGAAGCTGTTTGCGCCGCTGCAGGCGATGCCGTTCATCGACGGCACCGAGCTGGATTATGTCCGGGAAGGTTTAAATGAAATCTTTAAATTTCATAACCCGAAAGCGCAGCATGAGTGCGGCTGCGGCGAAAGTTTTGGGGTGCAGGCGGAGTAACTATGTCGCGTAATACTGAAGCAACTGACGATGTCAAAACCTGGACCGGCGGCCCGCTCAACTACAAAGAGGGCTTTTTTACTCGCCTGCAAACCGATGAGCTGGCCAAAGGCATTAATGAAGAAGTCGTTCGGGCTATCTCGGCTCGCCGCAATGAGCCGCAGTGGATGTTGGAGTTTCGTCTGAATGCCTACCGGGCGTGGCTGGAAATGGAGGAGCCGCACTGGCTGAAAGCGCATTACGATAAGCTGAATTATCAGGATTACAGCTACTATTCCGCGCCCTCCTGCGGCAACTGCGATGAGACCTGCGCCTCCGAGCCTGGCGCGGTGCAGCAGACCGGGGCCAATACCTTTCTGACCAGCGAGGTGGAAGAAGCCTTTAACCAGCTTGGCGTGCCGGTACGCGAAGGGCGCGAGGTGGCGGTGGACGCGATATTTGACTCGGTGTCGGTGGCGACCACCTACCGAGAAAAGCTGGCCGAGCAGGGGATCATCTTCTGTTCTTTCGGCGAGGCGATCCACGACCATCCGGAACTGGTGAAAAAGTATCTGGGCACCGTAGTGCCGGGGAATGACAACTTCTTTGCCGCGCTGAACGCCGCGGTGGCTTCGGACGGCACCTTTATCTATGTGCCGAAGGGCGTCCGCTGCCCGATGGAGCTGTCGACCTATTTCCGCATCAACGCCGAAAAGACCGGGCAGTTTGAACGCACCATTCTGGTGGCCGATGAAGGCAGCTACGTCAGCTATATTGAAGGCTGCTCGGCGCCGGTGCGCGACAGCTATCAGCTGCATGCCGCGGTCGTTGAAGTCATCATCCATAAAGACGCGGAAGTGAAATACTCCACGGTGCAGAACTGGTTCCCCGGCGATAACAACACCGGCGGGATCCTCAACTTCGTCACCAAGCGCGCCCTGTGCGAAGGGGAGAACAGCAAAATGTCATGGACCCAGTCGGAAACCGGCTCGGCCATCACCTGGAAATACCCCAGCTGCATCCTGCGCGGCGATAACTCGATCGGCGAATTCTTTTCGGTGGCGCTGACCAGCGGCCATCAGCAGGCGGACACCGGAACCAAAATGATCCATATCGGCAAGAACACCCGCTCGACCATTATCTCGAAAGGGATCTCCGCTGGACACAGCCAGAACAGCTATCGCGGGCTGGTCAAAATCATGCCGACCGCCACCAACGCCCGCAACTATACCCAGTGCGATTCGATGCTGATCGGCCCGGACTGCGGGGCGCATACCTTCCCGTATGTTGAATGCCGCAACAACAGCGCCCAGCTGGAGCACGAGGCGACCACCTCGCGGATTGGCGAAGATCAATTGTTCTACTGCCTGCAGCGCGGGATCAGCGAAGACGATGCCATCTCGATGATCGTCAACGGTTTCTGTAAAGACGTCTTCTCCGAGCTGCCGCTGGAGTTCGCTGTAGAGGCGCAAAAATTACTGGCCATTAGCCTTGAACATAGCGTCGGCTGATAATTAAGGAAAAAAGATGTTAAGTATTCAAGATTTACACGTCGCCGTCGAAGATAAAGCGATCCTGCGCGGACTGAACCTTGAGGTGCGCCCGGGAGAGGTCCACGCCATTATGGGGCCGAACGGCTCAGGCAAAAGTACGCTTTCGGCCACCCTGGCCGGGCGTGAAGATTATGAGGTGACTGGCGGTCGCGTCGAATTTAAGGGCAAAAACCTGCTCGAACTCGCTGCGGAAGATCGCGCCGGGGAAGGTATCTTTATGGCCTTCCAGTATCCGGTAGAGATCCCCGGCGTCAGCAACCAGTTCTTCCTGCAGACTGCGCTGAATGCCGTGCGCAACTATCGTGGCCAGGAGGCGCTGGATCGTTTCGATTTCCAGGACTTAATGGAAGAAAAGATCAAGCTGCTGCAGATGCCGGAAGATCTCCTGACCCGCTCGGTGAACGTTGGCTTCTCCGGCGGTGAGAAAAAGCGCAACGATATTTTGCAAATGGCGGTGCTTGAGCCGGAGCTGTGCATTCTCGATGAATCGGATTCGGGGTTGGATATCGATGCCCTGAAAATCGTCTCCCAGGGAGTGAATGCCCTGCGCGACGGCAAACGCGCCTTTATCATTGTCACCCACTATCAGCGCATCCTTGACTATATCAAGCCGGACTATGTCCATGTGCTGTATCAGGGACGGATTGTGAAGTCGGGCGATTTCTCTCTGGTCAAACAGCTGGAGGAGCAGGGCTATGGCTGGCTTACCGAACAGCAGTAACGCGCTGCAGCAGTGGCACCATCTGTTTGAAGCGCAGGGCGGCCCGCGTACCCCGGAGGCCAGTCAGCATCTGCAGCAGCTGCTGCGCCTTGGGCTGCCGACGCGCAAGCACGAGGACTGGAAATACACTCCGCTGGATGCCCTACTTAACGGTCGCTTTGTCGCCGATGAGGGGGCCTCTCTCAGTGCTGAACAGCGTGATGCGCTGGCGCTGCCGCTGGACGCCTGGCGGCTGGTGTTTATCGATGGCCGCTATCATCCTCAGCTGAGCGACGATCTTGCCGCCAGCGGCGTGGAGGTCAGTGTCGATAATCAGCGCCAGCATCTACCGGATGCCCTGCAGCCGGAGGTGTTTCTCCATCTGACCGAAAGCCTGGCCCAGACGGTGACCCGCATTCGCGTGCCGCGCAACCGCCGCCTGGATAAACCGCTGCTGCTGATGCTTATCACCAGTGGCCTGGCCGGCGATGCGCTGAATACCGCCCACTATCGCCATCATCTGGCGCTGGAGAGCGGGGCGGAGGCGACGATTGTCGAGCATTACCTGAGCCTCAATGAGCAGCCGCATTTCACCGGCGGGCGATTGACCATGACGGTGGCCGATAACGCGCACCTCCAGCATATCAAGCTGGCATTTGAGAATGCCCGCAGCTATCACTTCGCCCATAACGACCTGCTGCTGGGCCGCGACGCCTCGGCCTTCAGCAGCAGTTTCCTGCTTGGCGGCCAGGTGCTGCGTCACCAGACCAGCACCCGCCTGGGCGGCGAAAACAGCAACCTGCGCCTCAATTCGCTGGCGATGCCGGTGAAAAATGAGGTCTGCGATAGCCGCACCTGGCTCGACCATCAGGTCGGCTACTGCACCAGCCGCCAGCTGCACAAAACCATCGTCAGCGATAAGGGGCGGGCGGTGTTTAACGGGCTGATCAACGTCGCGCCGCTCGCGCTGAAAACCGACGGTCAGATGACCAACAATAATCTGCTGCTCGGGCGGCTGGCCGAGGTCGACACCAAACCGCAGCTGGAAATTTACGCCGATGACGTGAAATGCAGCCACGGGGCGACGGTGGGGCGCATTGACGAAGAGCAGCTGTTCTATCTGCGCTCGCGCGGTATCGAACAGCAGGCGGCGCAGCAGATGATCCTCTACGCCTTCGCCGCCGAGCTCACCGAGGCTATCCGCAGCGACGCGCTCAGAGAGCAGGTGCTGGCGCGTATTGGACAGCGTTTGCCGGGAGGCACTGTATGACATTTTCAGTAGAACAGGTTCGCGCCGATTTTCCGGTACTGAACCGGGAGGTCAACGGTCAGCCGCTGGTCTATCTCGACAGCGCCGCCAGCGCCCAGAAGCCGGAGGCAGTGATCGGCGCCGAAGCGGAATTCTATCGCCACGGCTACGCGGCGGTGCATCGTGGCATCCATACCCTCAGCGCGGAAGCCACCGCGCGGATGGAAGCCGTGCGTCAGCAGGCGGCCACCTTCCTTAACGCCGGGTCGGCGGAGGAAGTGGTGTTCGTCCGCGGCACCACCGAGGGTATCAACCTGGTGGCCAACAGCTGGGGAAACGCCAACGTCGGCGCCGGGGATAACATCATCATCAGCGAAATGGAGCACCACGCCAATATTGTGCCGTGGCAGATGCTGTGCGCCCGCGTCGGGGCTGAGCTGCGGGTGATCCCCCTGAACCCGGACGGTACGCTGCAACTGGATGTTGTCCCGGGACTGTTTGACCCGCGCACCCGCCTGCTGGCGATAACCGAGGTCTCCAACGTGCTGGGGACGGAAAACCCGCTGGCGGCGCTGATTGCTCTTGCGCATCAGCATGGCGCGAAAGTGCTGGTGGATGGCGCCCAGGCGGTGATGCACCACCCGGTAGACGTCCAGGCGCTGGGCTGCGATTTTTATGTTTTCTCCGCCCACAAGCTGTATGGGCCGACCGGGATCGGCGTGCTCTACGCCCGGTCCGAGCTGCTGCAGACGATGGCGCCTTGGGAAGGGGGCGGGTCGATGATCGCCACCGTCAGCCTGACGGAGGGCACCACCTGGAATCAGGCACCGTGGCGCTTTGAGGCCGGCACGCCGAATACCGGGGGGATCATTGGCCTCGGCGCGGCGCTGACCTACGTCAGCCAGCTGGGACTGACGCAGATTGCCGAGTATGAGCAGACGCTGATGCGCTACGCGCTCGATGCCCTGCGCGCGGTACCGGATCTGATCCTTTACGGCCCGGCGCAGCGTAAAGGGGTAATTGCTTTCAACCTCGGTCAGCATCACGCCTATGACGTCGGCAGCTTCCTCGATAACTACGGGATCGCCGTGCGGACCGGACACCACTGCGCGATGCCGTTGATGGCCCGGTATCAGGTACCGGCTATGTGTCGGGCATCGCTGGCGATGTACAATACCACGGAAGAGGTGGACCGCCTGGTGGCCGGCCTCCAGCGGATCCGCAAACTGTTAGGGTAAAGGACGGGACAATGGCGGCACTACCGGACAAAGACAAACTGTTGCGTAACTTTAGCCGTTGCGCCAACTGGGAAGAGAAGTATCTCTATATCATCGAGCTTGGCCAGCGTCTGGCGCCGCTAAGCCCGGAAGAACATAGCGTGCAGAACATTATTCAGGGTTGTCAAAGCCAGGTCTGGATCGTGATGGACCAGGATCCCACAGGCGTGATCACCCTGCGCGGCGATAGCGATGCGGCGATCGTCAAGGGTCTGATAGCGGTGGTGTTTATCCTCTATGACCGGATGACCGCTCAGGACATCACCGAGTTCGACGTGCGCCCGTGGTTTGAAAAAATGGCGCTCACCCAGCATCTCACCCCCTCCCGCTCGCAAGGCCTCGAAGCCATGATCCGCGCGATACGCGCGAAAGCGGCAAATATTAGCTAGAATAAACAGGTAGATTTCATTCTGTTACGTCCGGCAGGGCGCTGACCCTGCCGCCGTTCAGTCTCCTGGCGTTTTATCAGCGAAAGAAGGAATCTCAGTATGAAACGCAAAACGATGATCACCTTAGCCCTTCTCAGCGCCCTTGGCGCCTCCTCGGCCGCCTGGGCCGTTGATTACCCGCTTCCTCCCGCCAACAGTCGGCTGATTGGGCAGAATCAGTACTGGACGGTCCAGGAGGGAGATCGCAACCTGCAGGCGATTGCGCGCCATTTCGATACCGCGGCGATGCTGCTCCTCGAAGCCAACGATACGATTGCGCCGGTGCAGCCGAAGCCCGGCACTCAGGTCCTTATCCCTTCTCAGATGCTGCTGCCCGACGTGCCGAGGGAGGGTATTGTCGTCAACCTCGCCGAACTGCGGCTGTATTACTTCCCGCCGGGAGAGAATCAGGTGCAGGTCTATCCGCTGGGCATTGGCCAGTTAGGTCTGGAAACGCCGGAGATGACCACCCGCGTGGGGCAGAAGATCCCTAACCCTACCTGGACGCCTACCGCCGGCATCCGCGCGCGCTCGCTGGAGAAAGGGGTGACGCTGCCAGCGGTGGTCCCGGCCGGACCGAACAATCCCCTGGGCCGCTATGCGCTGCGTCTGGCCTACGGTAACGGTGAATATCTCATCCACGGAACTAACGCCCCAGACAGCGTTGGTCTGCGCGTCAGCTCGGGCTGTATGCGGATGAACGCTGATGACATCAAAGCGCTGTTCAGCCAGGTGAAAACCGGGACGCCGGTACGGATTATCAATCAGCCGGTGAAGTTTGCCGTCGAGCCGGATGGTAAACGCTATGTCGAAGTCCACAGGCCGCTTTCGCAGACCGAAGGGGAAAACACCCGGACCATCGCTTACACGCTGCCAGCGGCGTTTCACGCCTTCGCAGAGGATAAAGCAGTGGATGACCTGCAGTTGAAAAAAGCGATGTCGAGAAGGGCGGGGTATCCGGTGGTGGTGTCGGCGGGGGCAGGTAGCGCGGCGACGTCGCTGTCGGCGCAGAATAGTTCGTCTGACAACGGTCTGCTTACCCAATAGCCCTCATGCTGAGGGCAAAAAAAATGGCGCACAGAGTGCGCCATTTTTATTACCAGAACTCTTACTTACGGTAAGAGTGAGCCTGGTTGTCCAGACGCTGGTTAGCGCGAGCTGCGTCGTCTTTAGCAGCCTGAACGTCGGAACGCATTGCGTTCACGTCGTTGCTCAGCTGGTCAACTTTAGCGTTCAGAGTCTGAACGTCAGAAGACAGCTGATCGATTTTAGCATTGCTGGAGCAACCAGCCAGCAGAGTAGAACCCAGGATTACCGCGCCCAGTACCAGTTTAGTACGATTCATTATTAATACCCTCTAGATTGAGTTAATCTCCATGTAGCGTTACAAGTATTACACAAAGTTTTTTGGGATGAGAATATTTTTTTTACCTGAACGCACTTATTTTTGATCGTTCGCTCAAAGAAGCATCGAATTGCTCAGAATCGCTGAAAAAGGCGAGTGAAAACAGCGCGCTTCCATCGGATTCATCTTAGATAATCCCTTATTAAATAGTAAATTCCGATTTGCATTTTTAATAGGAAGAGCTAATCAATGAATAAAAAAAAGCGCCCCGCGAGGCGCTTTATTAAAAAAAACCAATTAACCTGTAAATTATTACAGCACGTGTACGGAAGCGGTATTAGTCGTGCCGCTCGGCACTAATGCGCCGGAAACCATCACCACTACGTCGCCTTTACGCGCGAGGCCGCTCTTCAGCGCCAGGTCTTTGCCCAGATGATAGAAATCATCGGTAGAGGCAATCTCTTCCACCAGTTGCGGTACCACGCCTTTGCTCAGCACCAGCTGACGAGCGGTGGTTTCGTTGGTGGTCAGCGCCAGGATGGTGGCATCCGGGAAGTATTTGCGCACAGCGCGTGCGGATTTACCGCCCTGGGTGGCGACCACGATCAGCGGCGCTTCCAGTTTCTCAGCGGTTTCTACCGCGCCGCGGCACACCGCTTCGGTGATGCGCAGTTTACGGTTGTCGTTGTTGAAGTCCAGACGGCTGGTCATCACGCGGTCGGTACGTTCGCAAATGGTCGCCATGATGGTGACCGCTTCCAGCGGGTATTTACCTTTCGCGGATTCGCCGGACAGCATCACCGCATCGGTGCCGTCGAGGATGGCGTTAGCCACGTCGCCGGCTTCAGCGCGGGTCGGACGCGGGTTCTTGATCATGGAGTCCAGCATCTGGGTGGCGGTGATAACCACTTTACGCGCGCGGATACATTTTTCGATGATCATTTTCTGGGCGAAGATAACTTCTTCAACCGGGATCTCCACGCCCATGTCGCCACGCGCAACCATGATACCGTCAGACGCTTCGAGGATTTCGTCGAAGTTGTTCAGGCCTTCCTGGTTTTCGATTTTGGAGATGATCTGGATGTTTTCGCCGCCGTGGGCTTTCAGGTGCTCACGGATCTCGACGACGTCGGAACGTTTACGGATGAAGGAGGCCGCGACGAAGTCCACGCCCTGTTCGCAACCGAAGATCAGATCCTGTTTGTCTTTCTCAGCCAGCGCCGGCAGGGCGATGGAGACGCCCGGCAGGTTAACGCCTTTGTTCTCGCCGAGGTCGCCATTGTTCAGCACTTTACAGATAACTTTGTTGCCTTCGATAGCCGTAACTTCCATGCCGATCAGGCCATCGTCCACCAGGACGGTGTTGCCGACGGCGAGGTCGGAGGTGAAGCCTTCATAGGTTACCGCAACGATTTCGTTGTTGCCGATGACGGATTTATCGGTAGTGAAGGTGAAGGTCTGGCCTGCTTTCAGGGAGACGTCGTTGCCGCCTTCCAGCTTGATGGTACGGATTTCCGGCCCTTTGGTGTCCAGCAGAATAGCGGCTTTCTTACCGGTTTTGCTCATCACATTGCGCAGGTTCTGGATGCGCTGACCGTGTTCCGCATAGTCACCGTGGGAGAAGTTCAGACGCATCACATTCATGCCGGCTTCCAGCATTTTGGTCAGCATCTCTTCAGATTCGGTTTTCGGACCGATGGTGCAAACAATTTTGGTCTTTTTCATGACAGTTTTAGTCTTTAAGTTGTGAAGGATATGGAATTCTCGCTCCGCGGGCGCACTGCCGGGGAGCCAAACCTGTATTACGAAAGTTGCTAAGCCACGCCCTAAGGATAGGTGACAACCCTGAAGCGTGCAGAAGAATGTGTGCTGGCGGTTCAGCCCATGAAATGTGGCAAGGTGTTATGCGTTTTATCATGCAGTCCAATGCGCTGAAACCATTCAAGAAAGAATCGAAGCGCATTATACGCTGCCGAAATCAAAAAGGAAAATAAAAACCTCGTTTCAAATTATGGACAAAACGCGTAACAAAACCGGCACGTTATGCAAAAATCTACGCAACACACTTTTTCGTCAGCGGCTATGAAAAAGGGTAAAAGAAATGGATTATTTCGCCATCATGAGCCGGTAAAATGCGTCATTGAACCTTTAAAGTGGCGATGGTTTGCGTTGTGCGGCAAATCTATCAATAATGATTTGATTGATAATGATAAAATACGAGCCAAATTCTATGGGAAATAAAGCGAAAGACGACGACCTGTACCAGGAAATGTGCCGCGTGGTGGGTAAAGTCGTGCTGGAAATGCGTGACCTGGGTCAGGAGCCGAAACACATTGTCATTGCCGGTGTGCTGCGCACCTCGCTGGCGAACCGCAAAATCCAGCGTTCGCCGCTCACCGTGGAGGCTATGGAGAAAGTCATTCATGCGCTTTCCGGGCACTGATCCCTTACGCCGGCGGGTCAGGAAATCACGAAGCGGATCACCGCCCTGACGGCAATGTCACAATGGTGAGCCACCATCGCTTCATCGTCGATGGCGGGTAGCGGATCGTCAAGATACAGGCTGCTGAAGGTGTAGAAGTTCGACACCTGATAAAAGCTGAAACTGCTGATTAACCGGTGGACATCGCGCGCGTCGAGCCCCGCCTGAAAGACGCCCTGCTGCTGGCCGCGCAGTAAAATGTCTTCCAGAATCGACAGGGCGGTACGATTCAGCGGCTTCAGTTCACCCGAGCTTTTTAACCACTTGCCGCGCTGCATATTCTCCATGCAAATGACGCGCATATAGTCCGCATGGGTGGCGTGATAGCGCACGCTCCAGCGCACCAGCCGCACCAGCGCCTCCACCGGCGGCACATTCTCCAGCCCCAGCTGCTGCTCGGTTTCGCGGATCCGCGCATACACATGCTGCAGCACCTCCTGATAGAGCTGTTCTTTGCTTTTGAAGTAGTAAACCACCATGCGTTTGGTGGTCTGCGCCTCGGTGGCGATCTGCTCCATGCGGGCGCCTGACAGCCCGTGTTCAGCAAAGACAGCGATAGCGGCGCTGAAGATCCGCGCCTTCAGGGATTGTGCTTCATCATGGGCAACGACGGTCATGGCAACTCCTTTTTCTTGGGTGACAAAAAATACACATAATGATCACAATTTAGCAACCTAGTATGGCGCAAATGAACCAAATGATACATATTCAAGGCTTACGTCAGCTGTTGACCCGAGGACCTTATGCTGCGCTCTATCGCCACCGTTTCGATTTCCGGCACCCTGCCTGAGAAGCTGCACGCTATTGCGGCGGCGGGGTATCAGGGGGTGGAAATTTTCGAGAACGATCTGCTCTATTATACGGGGACGCCGGCGGAAATCCGCCAGCTTGCCGCCGATTTAGGGTTAAAAATCACGCTTTTTCAACCCTTTCGCGATTTTGAAGGCGCCAGTCGGGCGCAGTTTGCGGCGAATATGGCCCGCGCTCGGCGCAAGTTTGCTCTGATGCGCGAGCTGGGCTGCGAGACGCTGCTGTTGTGCAGCAATGTACAGCCGGACTGCTCGGCGGATAGCGAATTGCAGGTCGCGGACCTGCGGGCGCTGGCCACGCTGGCGGAAGAGGAGGGGATCGCTATCGGCTATGAGGCCCTGGCCTGGGGAACCCATGTGAACCGCTGGCAGCAGGCCTGGGAGCGGGTGCGGCGGGTGGACAGCCCGGCGTTGGGCCTGGTGCTCGACAGCTTCCATATTCTGGCCCGCGGCGACACGCTGGACGCGCTACCGTCGGTGCCGGTGGAGAAAATCACCTTTGTACAGCTCGCCGATGCGCCGTATATGAAAATGGATTTGCTGGAGTGGAGCCGCCACTTCCGCTGCTTTCCCGGACAGGGGGAGCTGCCGCTGGAGGCGTTTGCCGAGCAGATCACCCGCTGTGGCTACCGCGGCCCCTGGTCGCTGGAGATCTTCAATGACGGTTTTCGCGCCTCGCCGAACGGTGCGACGGCCAAAGATGGTTATCGTTCGCTGCTGTGGCTGGAGGAGCAAACTCGCCGTCGGCTCCCGACGTGCGATGCCGATCTGTTTTCACCGCCGCCGCTGCCGGTCTATCACGGGCTGGAGTTTATCGAGTTTGCCGCCAGCGCCGCCGAGGCGCAGCGCCTGGGGCAACATCTGCAGGCGCTGGGTTTTCAGCACGAGGGAAGCCACCGCTCCAGACAGGTGACGCTGTGGCGCAACGGCGGGGCGCGGATCGTCATCAACCATCAGCCGCACAGCTGGGCCGACCATTTTTATCAACGCCACGGGGTATCGCTCTGCGCGATGGCGCTGCGGGTCGAGCACAGCGCGTCGCTTGTCGCCCGCGCCCGCGCGCTGGGGTATGCCACCTGGCAGGGCGACGCCGGGCCGAACGAAACGCCGATCCCGGCGATCTGCGCCCCCGACGGCAGCCTTATCTATCTCATCGACGCCGGGGAGGCTATCTACGAGCGCGATTTTCATCTGCGTGATGGCGTGACGGTGCGCGAGGATTATCTCGGTATCGATCATCTGGCGCTGGGAATGGAGGCCGACAGCCGCGATAACTGGGTGATGTTCTTCCGTACGGTGTTTGGTTTTTCCCTTGAGCATGAGCAGACGCTGCCGGACCCGTATGGACTGGTGCGCAGCCTGGCGGTGCGCAGCCCGCAGAGCGATATCCGTCTGGCGCTGAATATTTCGCAGAGCCGGGCGACGCAGATCGCCCGTTCCGTCGCCTGCTACCAGGGGGCGGGGCTGCAGCATGCCGCCTTTGCCTGCCGCGATCTGCCGGCCGCCTGCGACCAGCTTGCCGAGGTTGCCCGCCATACGCTGCCGATCCCGGCCAATTATTATGACGATTTGCTGGCGCGCTTTGGCGGCGAGCTGGACGTCGGGCAGCTTCAGCGCCAGCAGCTCCTCTATGACCGCGATCCGCAGGGGGGAGATTTCCTGCATCTTTACACCCGGCCGTTTACCGCCGGCCGCTTTTTCTTTGAGTTAACCGAGCGCCGGGCTGGCTATGCGCTCTATGGCGCAGCGAATGCGGCCGTCCGTCTGGCGGCGATGCAGTATTGTTAGCCTGAATCAAATGGTTCATTATGCGTTAAACACAATAACAACACCCTCTGTACCCGAGACAGGAACCGACTATGAGCTCATATAGCCCTAACCCGACGGCTGCCGCCCAGCCAGCCGTCACCGTGCGCCGCTCCCGGCGGCGTATCGGCATTCTTGCGCTGTTGGCCATTGGCACCATGATCAACTATCTCGATCGCACCGTACTGGGGATCGCCGCCCCAAAGCTCACCGCTGAGCTGGGGATCGACCCGGCGATCATGGGAATCCTCTTCTCCGCCTTCGCCTGGACCTATGCTCTGGCGCAGATCCCCGGCGGACTGTTTCTCGACCGCTTTGGCAACAAAGTGACCTACTTTTTGTCACTGACCCTGTGGTCGCTGTTTACCCTGTTCCACGGCATGGCGGTGGGGCTGAAGACGCTGCTGCTGTGCCGCTTCGGGCTCGGCATTAGCGAAGCGCCGTGCTTTCCGGTCAACAGCCGGGTGGTCAGCGCCTGGTTCCCACAGCAGGAGCGGGCGAAGGCCACGGCGGTGTACACCGTGGGGGAGTATCTCGGGCTGGCCTGCTTTGCGCCGCTGCTGTTCTGGATCATGGACGGTTTCGGCTGGCGGGTGCTGTTCGTCAGCGTTGGCGCCGTCGGCATTCTGTTTGCCCTGGTGTGGTGGCGCTGCTACCGCGAACCGCATGAAGATTCGCGCCTTAGCCAGCAGGAGCGCGAGCATATCGAAAACGGCGGCGGCCTCAGCGCCCCGACCGACCAGCAGGTGGCGTTCAGCTGGCCGCTGGTCCGCCAGCTGCTGAGCAAACGGCAGATCATCGGCGCCAGCATCGGCCAGTTTGCCGGCAATACCGTGCTGGTGTTTTTTCTCACCTGGTTCCCCACCTGGCTGGCCACCGAGCGGCATATGCCCTGGCTGAAGGTTGGCTTCTTCTCCATCCTGCCGTTTGTCGCCGCCGCCGGCGGGGTGATGTTTGGCGGCTGGCTCTCCGACAAGCTGCTGAAAGCCACCGGGTCAGCCAACCTCGGTCGTAAGCTGCCGATCGTTGCCGGCCTGCTGATGGCCAGCTGCATCATCACCGCCAACTGGCTGCAGAGCGACCTGGCGGTGATCCTGGTGATGTCGTTTGCCTTTTTTGGCCAGGGGATGGTGGGCCTCGGCTGGACGCTGATCTCCGATATCGCCCCGAAGGGGCTGGGCGGCCTGACCGGCGGCCTGTTTAACTTCTGCGCCAACCTCGCGGGGATCCTCACCCCGCTGGTGATCGGCTTTATCGTTGCCGGGTTCGGCAATTTCTTCTACGCCTTGATCTACATCGGCGGCGCCGCGCTGCTGGGCGTGGTGGCCTATCTGTTTATCCTCGGCGACGTCAAACGTATTGAGTTATCGCAGTAAGCAAAGGAGCAAGGCATGGTGATTAGTGGGAATACGCGGCTGATAGCGCACCTTGGCTATCCGACCGCCAGTTTTAAGGCGCCGATGATCTACAACCCGTGGTTCGTTGACCAGCAGGTGGACGTGAAGGTGGTGCCGATGGGGGTCAGGCCGGAGGACTACGCCGCGTTTATACCGCCGCTGTTTACGATGACCAACATCATCGGCGCGCTGGTGACGATGCCGCATAAAATCGCCACCTGCGATCTGGTGCAGCGCCTGAGCCCGACGGCGGCCATCGCTGGCGCCTGCAATGCCATCCGCCGCGAGGCTGACGGTAGCCTGAGCGGAGACATGTTCGATGGAGAGGGATTTGTGCTGGGCCTGCGTCGTAAAGGGTTTAACCCGCAGGGGACGCGGGCGCTGGTGGTTGGCAGCGGCGGGGTGGGATCGGCTATCGCCGCCTCCCTCGCGGCGGCGGGGGTCAGCGCCCTGACCCTGTACGATACCCGGCCCAAGGTGGCGCACGCCCTCGCCGGGCGGCTGCATCAGCACTATCCGCAGCTCGATATCACTCTGATGCAGCCCGATCCTGCCGGACACGAGCTGGTGGTCAATGCCACCCCGCTGGGGATGAAGGCCAGCGATCCGCTGCCGCTGGACGTTGACCGTCTGGCGCCTGGCGCCTGGGTGGGGGAAGTCGTCATGACTCAGGAGTACACCCCGCTGCTGAGGGCCGCTCAGGCACGACAGTGCCACATCCAGCGCGGGACCGACATGCTGTTTGAAATGATCCCTGCCTATCTGCGCTTTTTTGACCTACCGGTAGCCACCCCCGAGCAGCTGCGGGCGCTGGCAGAAATTCGCTACTGACGCGACGGCAAACCGGGTAATATAGCGCTATATTATCCGGTTTATAGCGATATCCTATGGCAAACACCACTCTCACGCTGCTGGCGGCGGGAAGCCTGAGAAGCGCTTTCCTGCCGCTGGTGGCGCACTTCCAGCAGCACACTGGCCTGGCGGTCGATGCGCAGTTTGGCCCTGCCGGCCTGCTGCGACGCGGCGGAAGCTGCCGAGGTGGGATCTTCCTTCCGGGAACTCGGCGCCCGCCGCCTGCTGCTGACCCGGCTCGACATGACCCGCAGGCTGGGCAGCCTGCTGGCCATCGCCTATGAAGCACGCCTCAGTTTTTCCGACATCAGCGCCACTCCGCAGGTAGCGGAAGGCTTGAGCTCCCTCAATTCATTATCATTGGCACAGCTATTGCTTCCGAATCACGTGCAGCACGCCGCACGAACAGCCAAGCAAACGGGAACCTTCTCATGACCGACATATCATCGGTTTTCCCCGCCAACATCACCCAGTTGCGTGGCCATAACGTCATTGCGGTGGCGAGCGGTAAGGGCGGTGTCGGCAAGACGTGGTTCTCCATCACGCTGACCCATGCGCTTACCAAGCTGGGCCGGAACGCCCTGCTGTTCGATGGCGATCTGGGCCTCGCCAACGTCGATATCCAGCTTGGCCTGATGCCGAAACGCGACCTGGGCGCCGTGGTGGATGGCCGGTATTCGCTTCAGGCGGCGGCAGAGCGGTTCAAGGACGGCGGGTTCGACATCATCGCCGGCCGGTCGGGATCGGGCAATCTCGCCAACATGACGGTGGCGCGGCTCAACGAGTTGCGGAACGACCTGATGACGGTCGCCCGCAGCTACGACGCCGTCGTGATCGATCTGGGCGCCGGCGTCGACCGCACGGTGCGCCAGCTTTCCGGCCCCGCCGGGATCACGCTGGTGGTGACGACGGACGAGCCGACCTCGCTGACCGACGCCTATGCCTTCATCAAGGTCACCCATGCGACCAACCCCAACGCCGACCTGCGGGTGGTTGTCAACATGGCGAGCAGCATACGCGAGGGCGAGCGGACCTATACGACGATCCTGAAGGCCTGCCAGAACTTCCTGAAATTCGCGCCGCCGCTGGCCGGCATCATCCGCCGGGACCAGAAGGTGCGGGATGCGATCCGCAACCAGACGCCGCTGCTGATGCGCTCGCCCAGTTCCGACGCCGCATCCGACGTGCGCACTCTGGCGGCAAAACTGTTCGGTCCGCAATGACCGGCGCACCATGACCGGTCCGGTTCCGCCCGCCGTGGCGCCGCCCCCTGCCGGAACGGCGGGAACGAGCGCCGGCACGACCGGAACCGTGACGGCGGCGGCGCCCGAACCCGCGGGAGAGGCATCGCTCGAGAAACTGCCGGAAAAGCTCAAGGAGCTTCTCCGGACCGTCGTCGTATCCGGAACGGTGATCGAGCAGAGCGGCGACGGCAACGCCAAGGTCAGAACGCAGGCGGGCGAAGTCAGCCTGAAGACGCCGACTCCCCTGCCCCAGGACCGTCAGGTGACGCTCCAGATCCCGCCGGGCAGTCCGCCGCTGAAGGCCCTGGTCTTCATGGTCGCCCCCCTCCAGACGCCGCAGGCGGCATCGGTGCCGCCGCCGGCATTGCCGCCGCAGCAGGTGGCGAGCCCCGCCCCGCCCCCGGTGGCGGG